>BS_KBA_SWE02_21mDRAFT_10000227_pt1 | contig 20465 bp, 19 predicted proteins | sample BalSeasSWE02_21m_FD_9196 | JGI IMG/M metagenome (IMG submission 9196)
GCCAGGGTGAACATTTTACGGTACCTAAAGGAGAGGTTGGATTTTTGAAAAAATCCTCTATTAAATTCGGCATTAAATCAAGGGCATCAGGAAATTCTTTTTTAAAGAATTCTGACACTTTTTCAGGAGAGGTTAAGTTATTGAAATTATAGAGACCTTCATCAAAACTTAAAAATAAAGTCACCGTAAAACTACCATCTAAATTGGGCAGTGCAATAAGCATAAATGACCCACGGGGCCAAATATGAAGCGCATTTTTATAGGTTTTATAATCACCTGAATCTGTCGGTAATATGGATAATTCCTTATAACCATGGGTTAAATAATCTTGTAAAAAACTAAACAAAAACTTTTTTTCTAAGTAGTAGTTTTTTCTTAAAATGGAACCAGCTCCGTCCGTAGCAATAATAACGTCTGTGTCTTCTGCAAATTCTGTTTTTGAGTCATAATCATAAAACAGGGCGGTAGTTTTTTCAAAATCAACAGATTTGCATTTGCGGTTAAAATGAATAGAAACATTTTCATATTTTTCAGCTTCATCTAAAAGAAGTGCATTGAGACCGCCACGAGAAATAGAATTGATATATTCATAATCACGTCCACTGTAATTAGATAAAAAGGTTGCGCCTTCTGTATCATGAATCATACGTCCATGCATTGGAATACATAAGGCCTTCACCTTGGTTTCTAAACCAACCAGTTTCATAGCTTTATTGCCCCGATCAGAAAAAGCAAGATTAATGGAGCGCCCAGCACTCATATCTACCTTACGTAAATCAGGTCGTTTTTCCATAACAGTAACACGATAACCTCTTTGGCCAAGGCGCAATGCCAGGAGTGACCCACAGAGTCCGGCACCAATTATTAGTATATTTTGTGGTTTATTCATTTAAAATGTTTTTCAATTTGTGGACTAAATGATAGACATCTTGAAACGAATTGTATAACGGAACTGGAGCACATCGTATCACATCTGGTTCGCGCCAGTCACTGATAACACCAGCCTCGGTTAATTTATGATGTAATGATTTGTCTGCATTTTTAACTTGGATGGATAACTGGCAGCCACGTTCCTCTGGGTTACTTGGTGTGATAATTTTGATATGTTTATTGTTTAGTTCATTTAATAAAAACTCAAAATAACCGGTCAGTTTTTTAGATTTTTCAACTAATTTTTTAAATCCAACTTCATCAAATAAATCTAAAGAGGCTTTAATAGCGGCCATTGACAGAATGGGCGGATTACTTAATTGCCAGCCTTCAGCTCCCGGAAGTTGGTCAAATTCATCTCGCATTCTAAAACGGGTTTCTTTATTATGGCTCCACCAACCCGTAAATCTATTGAGGTTTTTATTATAGGCGTGGCGCTCATGAACAAAACAGCCCGCTAAACTTCCTGGTCCGGAATTTAAATACTTATAAGTGCACCATACCGCAAAATCGGCACCAGAATCATGCAGGTTGAGTTCAACATTTCCTGCGCCATGGGCACAGTCAAAACCCACCATACAACCATGTTTATGGCCAAGTTGTGTAATATATTTTAAATCGAAATATTGTCCCGTATAATAATTCACACCGCCAATCATGACTAGGGCAATCTCATCACCATGAGTTTTAAATATAGAGTCTAAATCTTCATAATTAGCGAGTTCTTGTCCTTTTCTGGCTTTCCATAGAATAAGACCTTCTTTGTCATCAAAGCCATGGTGACGCAACTGAGATTCCACGGCATATTTATCTGAAGGAAAAGCATCTGCTTCAATTAATATTTTATAACGTGTTTTGGTTGGTTTGTAAAACGATACCATCATAAAATGTAAATTGGCGGTCAACGTATTCATTATAACTACTTCAACAGGTTTGGCACCAACTATGTTTGCCATACTTTCAGTTAAATACTCATGGTATTTTAACCATGGATGCATGGCATCTGTATGGCCTTCAACACCTAAATTGGCCCAATCATCTAACTCCTGATTTATATAGGCCTTTGTTCTTTTTGGTTGTAGCCCTAATGAATTACCGGTCATATATATCAATTCATTTCCTTGTTTGTCTTTAGGAATATGAAATTGATTTCTGTAAGCAGATAAGGCGTCATTTTTATCTTGGTTCTTCGCGAATTCAAGACCTAATTGATAGTTTGACAAAGTGAATTATTTTATCGTTTCTAACAAAAATAAGAATTATAATTTTAGAAAGGAAGTCTTAAAAAATTAGTTCATTATAATCTTTATATTACTGAAATATATTTTTAATTGCCCATCCAATTTTATATGCTCTAAAGCCAATTTAATTCCGTTGAAATCTTGATTGTTTTCCCAGGTGGTGATTAAAGATGGCTCGTCACTATTTCCCTTTCTGTAAACCCATTCTTTAATTAAAAAATCCTCTCCAAAATAAAAATCATAGGCATCACCTGGAGTATATCCGCCTTCACTGGCATATGTTAAAGTGATTTTATTCATGGTGTTTTTACTTATCGGGGCTTCTTCCTTAACAACTTCTGAAATGGCGGCTGTTTGGTCCCATAATAATTGAAATGGTGCTAATAACCAATACTTGTCATTAATAAAGCCTTTATCAGCATTTATTGATAAACTATCCATGTCTTTTCTGTTGTATGAAATGGTGTCATTTCCAGATATCAACATAACATCGTTGGTCTTAGGATGCCATTCCCATGAACGTTCAAAGTGACTACTGTCTCTGTCAACATTAAAAGTAAATGCTATCTGGGATATTTTTTCCCAGTTACTAAAACCATAGGCATTGGCTATTTTTTCTGCAGGACTTAATTGGCTTGCATCACTTACAGGATGGAGTATTTCTTTTTTATCTGATTTGCAGGAGGAAAATAGTAAAATAAAGATAAATAGGGCAGCGATTTTTTTCATGTTTTCTATCAAAGATACTAAAGAAGTATTTATTCAAGAACTTATTTTATTTTAGTAGGGTCAAAACCTAATTTTTAAAATTCAAAGATGAATTCATTAAAACTGATTTTTTCTAAAGGCCTCTATTTTGGACCCGCTTTGGTTTTCGCCACCTTAAATGTTATTTACGGTACATGGGCCATATATATTCCACGTATAAAAGCCAATCTTGGTATTGATGAAGGGCAATTAGGGCTGGCTATATTTTATATGGCTTTAGGAACCTTATCGATGATTTTATTAGCTCCAAAAATTATTAGCAGTTTTGGCGTTGGCAAGGTTACCGCTTCGGGTGTTTTTTTATTTCTTATATCATTTCTCATTCCTTTTAGTGCTGGCAGTTATTTTTGGTTGTGTTTTGGGATGTATGTTGTTGGTGCTTTTTCAGGACTTACGGATGTTGCAATGAATGCTTTGGTGAGTGAAATTGAAAAAAGAGATTCAGTTCATATCATGTCAGCCAATCATGGGTTTTTTAGTTTAGGAGGATTTTTAGGGGCCGGAATTGGCGGTTTATTTTTGCCGGCTGATTTAGTACCATTGAACCATTTAATCCTAGTCATAGCTGTTTTATTTGTTTTGAATTTGTTATTTGTTAGAAAATATATTCAAACGGTATCACTAAAGCTCGAAGGGGTTTCATTTAAATTAGAGCATTGCAAACCTTTACTTTTGTTGGCTATTATTGCTTTTTTTATTATGGCAAGTGAAGGTGCAATTGTTGATTGGAGTGCCTTATATTTAAAAAATATTTCACTTGCAAAAGCCTCATGGATTGGTTTGGGGTTTACTGTTTTTTCAGCCACAATGGCCTTTGGCAGATTCGTTGGCGATGGTCTAAGTATTCAATTCGGCTCTAAAGTTTTAATACTAGTGGGCTTAATTTTATCAATGATTGGATTTGTCTGTGTGCTATGGGTTCAACCACTCATTGCTGTGTTTGGTTTCGGGTTGGTAGGACTGGGTCTTTCAGTAATAATACCCGAGCTTTTTAGATTAGGTGGTAAAACACCCCATATAGATGCGTCCATAAGTATCTCTTTCATTTCCGGAGTGGGCTTTTTTGGTTTTTTAGTTGGTCCTGTATTATTAGGTTTTTTAGCTGAAATATCAAGTTTAAAGCTGAGCTTTTTTGCCTTGTTAATTTTTATAATCATATCTTTTTTTGCAGCATTAACCTTAAAACGCAATTTGTGAGTCTATACTTTATAACATGAAAAATGATAATCACTATTTTAATACAAACAAAGACACCTGGAACCAGAAGGTAAAGGCTCATGCTGAAGGTGATTTTTATAATTTAGATAAGTTTAAAAAGGGTGCCTCATCGCTTAATCATTACGAAATGGTTGCTTTGCCTAATGTTGATGGAAAATCGTTACTGCATTTACAATGTCATTTTGGACAAGACACCTTAAGTTGGAGCAGGCTTGGAGCCAAATGCGTTGGGGTTGATTTAAGCGATGAAGGGATAAAACTAGCGGAAAAATTAAATAAAGAGTTGAATTTAGATGCCAAATTTGTGTGTTGTAATGTTTTAAATACGTCCAGCTCTATTAAAGAAACCTTTGATATTGTATATACCAGTTATGGCGTGATTGGATGGTTACCAGATTTAAAACCATGGGGGCAAATGATTGCTGAGAGGCTAAAAGAGGGAGGCGTCTTTTATATGGTAGAATTTCACCCCATAGCTTGGATGTTTGATTATTTGGAAGGGAAACCTATTATGAAATATGGCTATATGCAGGATGAGGTAATTTATGAGGAATATGAAGGAACGTATGCCAATCAAGAATCAAAAATGATAAGTAAAGAATATGGTTGGAACCATGGATTAGGTGAAGTTATTTCTGCATTAACTGACGCAGGTTTGCAAATAGCCTACTTAAGAGAGTATGACGAAAGCCCTTATGATGTGTTTCCGGATTTAGTTAAAACTGAATCAGGAATGTATGTATCAAAAGATAAATTATATCCGTTAATTTTTGAAATTAAGGCTATTAAGTCTTAATGATTCTCTTTTAAAACTTCAGGCATCATCTGTTTAAACCTGTTTAATCTCGGAATTGAAACCCCTTGAATATATCTATTGTTTGGATGCAGTCTTTCGTAATTTTGATGATAATCTTCAGCAATCCAGAATTTTTGGAACGGATACACTTCTGCAGCAATTTCGGTATTTAACTTTTTAGCTAGCGCCTCCTTCTTTTTAGTGATAATTTGTTTTTGTGTCTCATTCTGATAAAAAATTATAGACCGATATTGTGAACCGTTATCCGGTCCCTGACCATTTACCTGAGTGGGGTTTTGAGAAGCAAAATATACATCCACAAGCGTTGAAAAACTTACTAATTTTGGATCATAAATAACCTCTACAGATTCCGCATGGCCAGTTCTACCTGTATTACTGGCTTCATAAGTTGGGTTATTAGTGTGTCCACCGGCATACCCGTTTATAACTTCTTCTACTCCTTTTACACTTTCATAGATAGCCTCAACGCACCAAAAACAGCCACTGGCAAAATAAGCTTTAGCCTTTCCGTTTTTCATTGGGACTTCAATAGGTTTTGCATTGATAACGGCATGCTGTTCTTTATTAACCTGTGCTGAATTTTGGCAACTAAATAATAAGGCGATTAAAAATAAAGGAATTAACTTTTTCATAGACTTTTTTTAATAATAGTCGTATAAAATTATAAAACCTAAAATCATTTTGTGTGAAAGTTTTATTAAATAAAAAAGCCTTCAGAATATGAAGGCTTTTAATGTCTATTTTTTAATGGTTTAGAGCTTTGAAAAAAACTTTTCCATTTTTTCTTTTTGTTCGTTAGCCAATACTTCATCTACTAATATTCTACCACTGTGCTCATCAGTAATGATTTTTTTTCTAGAGGCTATTTCTACCTGTACCTGAGGTGGAATGGTAAAGAAAGATCCGCCAGAAGCGCCTCTTTCAATAGCCACTACCGCTAATCCGTTTTTTACATTTTGACGGATTCTGGTATAGGCTGATACTAAACGTTCTTCAATCTGTTCTTTATAGTCTTCAGACTTTGCAATTAATGCTTGCTCTTCTTTTTCAGTCTCAGATAAAATAGCGTCAAGTTCACTTTTTTTATGTTTTAAGTGTGTTTCCCGTGCTTTTAAGCGCTCTTTAGTTTCTGCAACAACTTCTTTCTTTTGTTCAATTTGAACTTTGAATTCCTTAATATGCTTTTCGGCTAATTCAATTTCTAATTCTTGAAATTCAACTTCCTTGGTTATAGAGTTAAATTCTCTGTTGTTTCTAACATTTTTTTGTTGCTCACTATATTTTTTAATTAAGGCTTTCGATTCCTCAATTAAATTTTTCTTAGCAACAATTTCATTGTCTACAACATCTAAACTAGAAACCAATTTTTCTAATCTGGTAGTAAGTCCAGCAACTTCATCTTCTAAATCACGAACCTCTAAAGGAAGTTCTCCTCGTACATTTCTTATTTCATCTATACGAGAATCTATAAGTTGTAAATCATATAAAGCTCTTAAACGCTCTTCAACAGTTACTTCTTTCTTTTTAGTCATACTTTAAAAATACTTAACAGGATTGGTGTTTGTCTTTGATAAAACGACTGCAAAATTAGTGATTTTTTTTATAAGAAATGCTACTAAAATATTTTTTGTGAATTGTTCACTTTCAAAATGTCCAATATCGGCTAAAATGATCTCATTTTCAGCTGTAAAAAAGTCGTGATATTTTAAATCTGCGGTTATAAATACTTGAGCACCTGATGCTTTAGCGGCTTCTATGGCAAAACTGCCTGAGCCACCTAAAACAGCAATTTTTTTAATTGGTTGACCTAATAATGCTGAATGTCTTATATGGGTCACATTCATTTTAGATTTTAAATAATTTAAAAAGACCGATTCTTCCATTGGCTCTGTCAATTCGGCCACCATGCCCATACCAATATGCTGGTTTTTATTTTCAAGTGTCGTAATTTCATAAGCTACTTCTTCATAGGAATGTGTTTGGAACAACGTTTTTAATATGGAGGCCTCTAAATGTTTTGAATAGGTCACTGATATTTGTGTCTCTTCTTCTATATGGGTTTTTCCTTTGATTCCCTTGGTTGGTGAAGAGGCGTCATTTCCCATAAAAGTGCCAATGCCTTCGGTGTTAAAACTGCAGTTGGAATAGTTACCAATATTTCCGGCTCCCGCTTTAAAAAGGGCATTTCTCAAAAGTTCTGCTTCTTCTTTAGGAACAAATGTGGTTAATTTTTTAATGGTTTGTGTTTGTGGTATCAGTATCTGCTTATTTATTAATTCTAATTGGTTACAAATGCCGTCATTAACACCCTGAAGGGCATTATCTAAAGCGGTGTGAATGGCATAAATAGCTATGTCATGCTTGATGGCTTTTAAAATAACACGTTCCACATAGGTTTTTCCTGTAATTTTTTTCAAACCTTTAAAGATGACGGGATGAAAACTTACAATGAAGTTGCATTTGTTAGTAATCGCCTCGTCAACAACACTTTCAAGCGTATCTAAGGTTACCAGTACACCCGAGAGTTTATTGTTTTTGTTTCCAACTAATAATCCTACATTATCAAAATCTTCAGCATAGGCCAGCGGTGCAAATTCTTCCAAAAGATGGATTACGTCTTCAATAATCATAGTATATAAGTTTTACACCAAAGATAAAATATTTAAGCTATACCTATTTATAATTTTCATATAGTCGCATAGAACGGTTTAAAAAAATAATCATTACTTTGTCCTATGGATGTTTAATTAAAATTCATATCATATCAGTGAAATTTTATAGAAAATTATTTTTCCCCTTTGTTCCTGTATATTATGCTGTTACTTGGATGCGTAATGCTTGTTATGATTTTGGAATAATAAAATCCGTATCATATGATTTTCCTGTTATTTGTGTTGGTAATTTAAGTGTTGGAGGTACTGGTAAAACACCAATGATTGAATATCTTATTGAATTACTTAAAGATAATTATCGCGTAGCTACCTTAAGCAGGGGCTACAAAAGAAAAACTGAAGGCTTTGTATTGGCAAATGAAAAATCTTCTGCTGAGTCTATAGGAGATGAACCTGTTCAGTTTTATGCAAAATATAAAAAGGATATTCAGGTGGCTGTGGATATTAATAGAGTACATGGTATTAATTGTTTAAAATCTCTTGAAAATGCACCTGAAGTTATTTTACTTGATGATGCCTTTCAGCATAGAAAGGTAAAAGCCGGTTTTAATATACTGCTTACAACTTATGATCATTTATATGTGAATGACTTTTTACTGCCAGCGGGTGATTTAAGAGAGTCAAAACATGGCGCTCAACGAGCAGATATTATAGTAGTTACCAAATGTCCCCTTGAATTAAATGAGGAAGAAAGACAAGGTTTTGTCAGTAAAATAAAACCTCTTAATCATCAATATGTCTTTTTTAGTAGCATTCATTATGCTGATGTTATTAAATCTTCTTACGAAAGCAAAAAATTGGCTGATATTTCTGATTTTACATTAGTAACAGGGATTGCCAATGCCAATCCATTAGTTACATATTTACGAAAGAGCAATTTAAAATTTGATCATTTGAATTTTCAAGATCATTACAACTTCACTTTGAAAGACGTTCAAGAATTAAGTAAAAACAAACTAATTATCACTACTGAAAAAGACTTTATGAGGTTGCAAAACTTTGAATCATTAAAAGGGAAACTGTTTTATTTACCCATTTTTGTAACCATTGATAATTCTGAAATATTTAATGATTTAATTAAGAGATTTGTTCTTTCTAAGAAGAAGTAGATTTATTGGAAGGGGATAGGGCATTGAAAAGTTTTTTCTCAAAGTCTTCCTGTTTAAATGGTTTTGAAATAATATCAGTAAATCCGGCCTCATCAAACTCGTGCATTTTATCTTCAATGGTTACTGCAGTTAACGCGAAAATCGTCAGGTTTTTGTCAAACGTTCTGATAATTTTAGTTGCTTCAATACCACTAATACCTGGCATATGAATATCCATTAAAACAATATCATAATGGTTTGTTTTAACCATATCAACGGCAGATTCCCCATTATCAACCACATCACATTTAAGTTCCATTTTAGTCAGGATTTTCTTAGTAATCATTTGGTTGATTTTATTATCTTCAACCACAAGAACTTTAACATTGGTTAAGTCTAATGTTTTGTCGCCATTAAATGGAGAAGGCTTTGCTTCTTTAGCTTCTTGTTCAGAATATTTTAAAGGAATTTCAAAAAAGAAGGTGGTTCCTTTGCCTAACTCACTTTTTAAATAAATTTTACCTTTTAATATTTCTATTAACCCTTTTACAATAGATAGACCTAAACCAGTTCCTCCATATTTGCGGTTAATTTGTATGGAGCCTTGAGAGAAGCTTTCAAACATATTATCCTGCTTTTCTTGACTTATTCCAATACCATTATCTTCAACCTCAAATCGCAAATTGTAAATATCATTTTCTTCGTTTATTTTAATAACTCTTATCCAGATATCACCGTCTTTTGTGAACTTAATAGAATTACCAATAAGATTGATTAATATTTGTGAAATTTTTAATTGGTCAGCAAAAAAGTTCTCAGGTAATGCTTTATCATATTCTAAATGTAGTTTGGTGTTGTTGTCAGTAGCTGAGTTGTTTAATGCCAGCAGAATATTGTTTATTTTCTTTTTTAGGTTAAAAGCTTCCGGATCTATTTCAACTTTATTAGCCTCAATTTTATTTATTTGTAAAATATCATTAATAAAGGTGAGCAGGTAGTCTCCAGAAAATTTAAGTGATTTTAAATGTTGAATCTGCTCAGGTTTTGGGTTTTCTTCCAATAACATGTTACTTAAACCAGTTACGGCATAAAGCGGGGTGCGTAATTCATGAGTCACTGTAGATAAGAAATTCGCTTTAGTTTTTGACGCTAATTCTGCTTTCTCTTTGGCAACAATAAGTTCCGAATTTTTCTTGTGGAGCATATTGTTGGTTTTCAATCTGATATTATTGTTTTTATAAAGAGATAATGTTAATAAGGACAAAATAGTGATTAAGGCAACACTTAAAATTGAAATTAATGTGCTTAAATCATTTTTATCTTTGGCCTCTTTTAACTGTTCTTCTTGTTTTTTACTATTTGCAATATAGTCATTCACTAAAAACTGAATTTTCTTATCAGGTGATAAATTTTCTCTTTTAACAGCCCTCAAGGAATCAGAAAGATTTAAGTAAGCATTTAAATATTGATTTGAAAGTTTATAATCTCCTATGCTTTGATTTATTTCACTTAAAACTAAATAGCCTTCATTAAGAATATCTGCATATTTATTTTTTTTGGCAATTATAATGCCTTCATTAGCATATATACTTGCTTTTTCATTATCTCCTAAATTACTATAAACTTTACCATGGTAAATAAGGGCACTACTTTCAATTCTTGCTAATTGCAATCGTTTAGCTAGGACCAAAGCTTGTTCTATAATGATTCTTGCTTTATTGTAATTTTTTAATTCAATATAAGTTTCAGCTTCACTTAACAAAACGCTAGATAAATTATTGTTAAGACCTTCTTGCTCAAAAAGTGTTTGGGCTGAGATATAATAATCTAAGGCCTGCTTATAATTGTTTTTGCTTTTATAGATGTCTCCAAAAGTCTTATAAGAGTTTCCTAAATTGGCATTGTCTTTTGAAAATCGCTGCATTTCTATTGCTTTATTAATAGAAACAATGGCTGCATCAAATTCTTCAATAATGAGTTGAAGATTTCCTTTTTTAGAAAAAATTAATCCAATACTTTTTTTGTCATCAATACTTTCAGCAATTACTAAAGCATCATCAAGTTTTTTTTGAGCTTCATAATAATTAAAATTATTGATGTCATCTTCTGACTGTGAGATGAAATAATTTATCTTGTTTTGAAGTAATTCAGGATCTTTTTCAATAGTATTCTGTGATGACAGACTGAGCGTCAACAGCATAAAAATGGCTATTATGTATTTATAGATTTGGGTCATTTTCTAACTATTACCGACAAATATAATTATTTTTCCGATTAAATGCACTTTTTTTCCGATAAATTACATTTTAGGTTGGTTTTTTTTCAAATTTCCTAAATGGTTGATAGTTATATCTTGAACTTTGCAATAATCCTGAAGTAATTTAAAAAGGAGCCTTCCTATTCTCTGTCATAAATATTGAAAGCATAAAACACTACTAATGAATATGTTTCTGTGCCTTGTATGAAGAACGAACTAGAGCGCTACTTTCAACATGACGGAAACCAAGATTTAAACCTATTTCCTCATATTCTTTGAATTGATCTGGATTGATAAACTGTTTTACCGGTAAATGTTTTTTACTTGGCTGTAAATATTGACCAATAGTAACGACATCAACATCACTGGCCTTTAAGTCATAAAGGGTTTCAATGACTTCTTCTCTTGTTTCTCCTAAGCCTAGCATAATTCCAGATTTTGTTCTGCGTTGGCCTTGCTGCTTTAAATATTTTAAAACGCTCAGGCTTCGGTCATATTTTGCCTGAATACGTACTTCACGGGTTAAACGCCTCACAGTTTCTATATTATGAGATACAACTTCTGGAGCTACTTCTATAATTCTATCTATGTGCTGTTCTATACCCTGAAAGTCTGGAATGAGCGTTTCTAGGGTTGTTTCGGGGTTCATTCTTCTAACCGCTTTCACCGTTTCTGCCCACATAATACTTCCCATATCTTTTAAATCATCTCTATCAACACTCGTTAAAACGGCATGTTTAATATTCATGATTTTAATAGAACGCGCTACTTTTTCCGGTTCGTCCCAATCTATTGATTCTGGGCGACCTGTTTTTACACCACAAAAACCACAGGAACGCGTACAAATGTTTCCTAAAATCATGAAAGTGGCTGTGCCTTCACCCCAACATTCACCCATATTAGGACAACTTCCTGAAGTACAAATAGTATTGAGTTTATATTTGTCAACTAAACCTCTTAATTCAGTATATTTTTTACCCGTAGGCAGCTTCACTCTTAACCATTTTGGTTTTGGTTGGCGTTCTGGTAATATATTCGAAATTATTTTTGATTCCATAGCTTAAAACAAAAGAAACAAAGATACAAAGTATTCTTTAAATCAAATCCTATAAAGTGGATAGATACCAAATGCTAAATCCTATTAAAAATATAATACCTAACCAACTTAAAAGATGGAGATATCTGGAAGGACGCCAGGCAATAGGTGTGTGAACACTTGATATTAATTTATAATTGATGATGGCATAAAAAGGGGCCGTTATAAAAGATAATATAGTCGCAATTTTAATAAGTAATCCCATTTCTGAGTTTAAAAAGAAAAAAATGCAAATCGTTCCAATAGTTAGTACAGTAAGCCATATCAAATAGCCTTGTTTTGAGGATTTTTTAAACAACAGTTCAGTAGCTCTGTTCATGGCTCTGGGAGACGCATCTAAAGTTGTTATTGTGGTACTGAACATGGTGGTAAATGCAGCTATAGCAATGATATAGTAGGCCCAATTTCCAAGACTGTTGGTATACATATTTATTAACTGCCCAGAAAAAACACCTGCAGAATTACTAAATGTTTCTCCACTATTAAACATCACAAAGGCACCTAGCATAAGGAATCCTATACCAATAAAAATGGTGCTTAAATAACCGATATTAAAATCAAATAGGGCAGATTTAGGTGTATATTCTTTGGTTTCTTTGTTTTTCTCAATGGCCCAAAGAGACTGCCAAACAGAAATATCCAACGGGGCCGGCATCCAGCCCATAAAGGCTATTAAAAAAGCAACTTCTAAACTATTGCGAGGTAGTATTTGTTTAAATGACAAAGGATTTGAATTTTTTGAATAGGCCATGTAAACAGCTATAATAGTGCTAACAGTAAGTGTTAATACTATTATTTTCATTAGTTTATCGAGTAGCTTGTATTTACCTAAAAGCAGTAATGAAACACAGATAATAAGAATAATGATAGTCCAAATTTCTATACTGATAAAATCTCCAAAAAGAGTTGAAGCTAAACCGGCAGTAACAATGGTCACAGCCGTTTGAATGGTAAACATCGTGGCTAAACTAAGTATAAAATAGGCTATTAAAATACCTTTACCTAATTTTTTGTAACCATCAAGTAAACTTTCACCAGTAGCAGTCGCATATCTTGGGCCAAATTGAAAGAAAGGATATTTGAATAAATTAACAAGTAATAAAGCCCATAATAAACCTAAACCAAAATCTGCACCAGCACGAGTAGATTGCACTAAATGAGAAACGCCAATGGCTGCTCCGGCAAATAATAAACCAGGACCTAAATTTTTTATTTTATGAATCATTCGGATTTTTGAATAATGTCTGCCAAGAGTTTTTTTGCNCGTAAAAGTTTAACTTTCACATTACTCATAGGTTCATTTAGTTCNTTTGAAATTTCTTTATAACTCAATTCTTGAAAATATCTTAAGTTAATCACTTCCTGATAATGCGGATTTAATTTTTTAATATCTCGNAGTAATTTGGCCAAATTTTGTTCTGTTATTANAGTGTCTTCAGCAGAAGGAGATTCGTCTAAGATTTGAAATGCTTGGTCATCTGAATTTAAATTCCCAGGAGAAATGTATCTCTTTTCTTTTCTTAATAAATCAACATGAACATTTTTAGAAATGGAAATAAGCCAGGTTTTAAACTTAAAATTATCATCAAAAGTATCTATTTTGTCAAAGGCTTTTGAAAATGTTTGTATGGTAATATCCTCTGCGTCACTTTCATTTTCAATACGTTTTAACTGAAATCCATAAACGTCATCCCAAAAAGTATCCAACAGGAAATTAAAAGCTTTTTGATCATTTAATTTAGCGCGTTTGATGGCTTCTTCTATTTCCAATGATTTGTTTTTGAAATCCTATTATTTATAAAGATAGTTAATTGTATAATAATTAAAAAAAGTTCTAAAAATGGAAGTAACGGCAGGAGGTCTTTTTCTCCTAATTTTTTGGTTGAAAAGGCAATGTTAATATATTGTAGTGCTATTCTTAAAAGGACTAGGGCAAGTACAATGGGCCATTTATAGGTGGTTACTAAAAGGATGATTGCCAATACCCAAAAAAATAGTTGAGAGAGGTATAAACAGGCTAGTAATACTTTATGATGTAATTTATAATAATTGGCAGTTGAAATATGTCTTCTCTTTTGTTTGTACCATTTTTTAAAGGTAGTTTCTGGAATGGATTCCGTAAAACTATTATGTGATATGCAGAGAGCTGTATTATTTGAATTGGCAATTTGATTGATGAATAAATCATCATCACCAGAACGAATATTCATATGGTCCATAAAGCCATTGGCTTTGAAGAATTCACTTTTTTTATAGGCTAAATTTCTACCAACACCCATGTAGGGTAATCCTCTATATGCAAAAGAAAAATAATGAATGGCAGTTAATAGAGTTTCAAATCTGATAAGTTTATTTAAGAGTGATTTCTTAATTTTCTTGTAACTGCTATAGCCTAAGACAATTGAGTTGGTTTCGCTGAAATGAGAACTCATTTCAGTTATCCAATCCTTAGAAACTGGTTTACAATCCGCATCAGTAAACAATAAATAATCATATTTGGCTACTTTAATTCCAAGAGTTAATGCGTATTTTTTGTTACCCCAAAAGGCTTCAATATTTTTCACGTTTACAATGTTAATGTTGTCGTTAGTGCTGGCAAAAGATTGCATAACCTTTAAGGTTTTGTCACTTGACGCATCATTAATTAGGATGATTTCAAACATGGGGTAATCCTGTGAAATGATGGAAGGTAAAAATTTCTTTAAATTGTCAGCTTCATTTTTTGCACAAATAATAACCGAAACAGGAATACTTTCTGAAGCTCCTTTTTTAAATTTTGAAAAGGCAAACGCCCTGAAGAAAAATAAGTTGAAAAAAACTTGAATACAAACTACAAAAATAAAGATGTAGAATACAAAGTCAAGAAATGTCATATATTATTAAGAATGTTGAGGTTCATTGCAGTCACTAAACTGATCTGGAGTTTTACCACAAAAACCACAAGATTCGCCATTTTTATTTAATACGGGATTTTGGCTTGCACAGGTTCCTGCGAATTTACCATCTTTTTTTGCCCATAGTTTTATGGCAATTCCTGCTATTCCAAGTCCAAGTAAGGCGATTGTAATTAAGAGAAGTTTCATTAGGTTAAAAATTTGACACAAAGATAGTGCTTTTGACTAAAATTCTAATAAAAATATAGTTGTGGATATTACCTATGATTGTCATTTTTATGAACCAATAAACAAATATTCTTATATTTATTGAACTAACTATTAATCTTTTATTTATGAAAAAATTATTTGCGGAATTTTTTGGAACCTTCTGGCTGGTCTTTGGAGGTTGTGGAAGTGCTATTTTTGCTGCTGGTTTTCCAGATTTAGGAATTGGTTTTGCAGGAGTTGCATTGGCTTTTGGTCTAACAGTTTTAACTATGGCTTATGCAGTAGGTCATATTTCAGGCGGGCATTTTAATCCGGCCGTTTCCATTGGTCTATGGGCTGGCGGAAAATTTGAAGCCAAAGATTTATTGGGCTATGTGTTGGCTCAAGTTATTGGTGCCATTGCAGCTGCAGGTGCCTTGTATGTGATTGTTACAGGAAAATCTGATTTTGTTGATATTGGGGGTTTTGCCGCTAATGGTTACGGTGATTTATCTCCTGATGGTTATTCCATGACTTCTGCGTTAGTAGCGGAGTTTTTATTAACGGCTTTTTTCTTATTAATTATTTTGGGGAGCACCAATGCCAGAGCTCCAAAGGGTTTTGCTCCAATAGCCATTGGCTTGGCTTTAACCTTAATTCATTTAATTAGTATTCCAATAACAAACACCTCTGTTAATCCGGCTAGATCAACAAGTCAGGCTTTATTTGCCGGTGCCGATTTTACCAGTCAGTTATGGTTGTTTTGGTTAGCCCCTATTGCAGGAGCTATTGTTGCTGGTTTAATACATAAAACGCTTTTTGAAAAAGAATAAACGCTACTATTATAAATAAAAAAAGGGTTGTTTTATATGTAAAACAACCCTTTTTCTTTCTAAAATGCGTGCTATTAATCTACTTTAATTGAATTTCGGCTACTGAATTTTCCAAAGAGGCAACTGTATTGCCGCCTTTTGGTTCAATAGTTATATTTAAGCCTAGTGCGTCTTCCGTATACGGAATGGCTCTAAGTTGTCTGTCTGTTTCATTTAATATACCTAAACTCACCATTTTACCTTGTAATTCAGCCCAGATTTGATAGCATTTTTCCTCAGGTAATTGCGGTAAAGATACTACGTCAATCATGGAAGTTTTTGATTTTGTATTAATGTATGCCACCGTTTTTAAATTTTTAGCTCTGTTATTTCCCTGCATAATATATTTATAAGTTTCAGGGTCATTTAGCTGTTTAAACTGATACATGATATCATCCAGTTTTTTGTTGTTCATTTCAATATCACTTCGTAAATCGAAAATTTCATCAACTACCACTTGATTTTCTTCAGAAAGTTTTTGATTTTTTGAGTGAAGATAAAAGGATTGACCGGCAAAAATTAAGGCGGCAACACTGGCTGCAATACTCAACTGATGCCATTTTTTATATTTTTTTGCTGGGTTCAATTGTACAACAGGCTTTTCATCAAGCTCATCTAAAATGTTATTTAAGAGGCTTTTTGGTGCTTCAACAGCTTGACTTTTTGCTACAACTTCTAGATTAAACTGCAGGGTATTATATGCGTTTTCTACTTCTGGATGTCTTGCTATATAAGACTCAATATGTTCAGTTTCTTCAGAAGAAGTTTCTCCTAATAGATATTTTTCTAATAGGCCAGAATTTAAAAAAGTAATTATTTTTTCATTCATGACTTTATTTATTAAGGATTGTAAATTTTTTTCAATTCACGTAATCCAATTTTTAATCTTGATTTTATTGTGCCCAGCGGAATATCTAATTCTTCACTGGCTTCTTGTTGTGTCATGCCTTCAAAAAATAAGGCATTAATAACAATTTGATATTTTTCATCTAACGTACTTAAATGTTTCTGAATGTCTAAAACGTCTTGGTTTAGTTCGTTTGATGTTATTCTATATACGGATGAAGTTTCAATTTGGACTTCATTTACATTTTTGTTTTTTAAGGATCGAACCTTGTCAATAGCCGTATTATAGGCAATACGGTAAAGCCATGTAAATAATTTAGCCTTGCCAGGATCATATTTTTTTGAATTTTTCCAGATTTTCACAAAACTTTCTTGAAGGGCATCTTGGGCAATTTCTTCGTCTGAAATAACCTTTAAAATAACTCCGTAAATAGCATCAGCATAATATTCATACAACAAGTTAATGGCCTTTTTATCGCCATTTTTCAACAAGCTTACTATTTCATTTTCTATGGGTGAAATCAAGATTCTTTATTTTAGTTGATGAGTATAAGACAAACTAATAACACCAAAGTTAGATATTTTTTTAAATTAAAGGATATTTACTTCAGCTTCAATGGATATGTTGAAAAGCCGAAATACTGTTTTTTGGATTAATTTTGAAAGTTTTAAAATATCTGAACCTTTGGCTCCTCCATAATTAACTAAAACCAATGCCTGATTTTTATGTACCCCATATGCTCCAAAACGTTTTCCTTTAAACCCTGCTTTTTCTATGAGCCATCCCGCAGGAACTTTTACTTCATTATCGGAAACTGAATAACTTGGTACATCAGGAAAATTCTGCAATAGTTTTTCAAATTCACTTTTTGAGATCACCGGATTTTTAAAGAAACTACCACTATTTCCAATAATTTTAGGGTTGGGTAATTTACTTTCTCTTATGGAAATAACGGCTTTTGAAATATCTTGAATGGTCGGGTTATCAATACCCATTAAGTCCAATTCAGATGAAATAGTGCCGTATTTAATATTTAGTTGATGATGACATTTTGTTAACTTAAAAGTAACACTAGTTATAATGAATTGATCTTTTTGTTGTTTGAATATAGAATCTCTGTAACCAAAATGACATTCAGATTTCAGAAACGTTTGCATTGCCAAATTCGATAAAGAAATGGTTTCACAAGAAACAAACGTGTCTTTCAGTTCCACGCCATAAGCTCCAATGTTTTGTATCGGAGCGGTGCCTACATTTCCTGGAATTAATGAGAGGTTTTCAATACCACCAAAATTGTTTTTCATACACCAAAGTACAAACTCATGCCAGTTTTCACCGGCATTGGCTTTTACCATCACAAAAGCATCATCTTGAGATATAATATTTATTCCTTTTAAGTTTATATGAATAACAAGTTTATTCTGGTCTTTAGTGAGCAGCATGTTGCTTCCGCCTCCTAAAATAAGCTTATCAGGAAATTCCTTAAGNGATAAAACTTCGTTTAATTCTGAAATATTGGAAACTGAAACAAAATGTTTGGCAGTAACATCAATCCCAAAAGTATTATAGGGTTTTAAAGATATGTCATGCAGTATATGCATTAATCTTTGTAAACTTTTAAAGCTTCTTTAATTACGTTTACAGCTTTTATCAAACTTTCTTTTTTAAGAACATAGGCAATTCTAATTTGGTTTAAACCAACACCTGGAGAAGAATAAAATCCAGCGGCAGGAGCTACCATAACGGTTTCACCATTTACATCAAAATGTTCTAAAAGCCACTGCGCAAAATGATCTGCATTTTTGATAGGCAACTCCACAACACAATAAAATGCGCCATTAGGTTTAGCAACTTTAATCCCATTAATTTTTTGTAATTCTTCAATTAAAGTATTTCTTCTATCTACATACTCATGGATAACATCATCAAAGTAACTTTGAGGGGTTTCTAAGGCCGCTTCACTAGCTATTTGAGCAAAGGTTGGAGGGCTTAATCGTGCCTGAGCAAATTTTAGAGCCGTTTGTATGACAGCTTTGTTTTTAGACACTAAATAACCTATTCTTGCACCACACATACTGTATCTTTTTGATACAGAATCAATGATTATGGCATTTTCTTCTATTCCTGCTTCTTGCATGATTGAATAATGGATATGACCATCATAGGCAAATTCTCGATATACTTCATCGGCTATTAAAAATAAATCATGCTTTTTAACAAGAGTAGCCAGTTGTTTAATTTCATCTTTTGAATAGAGGTACCCTGTTGGATTTCCCGGATTACAAATTAAAATTGCTTTTGTTTTTGGAGTGATAAGTTTTTCAAATTCTTCAACAGGTGGTAAGGCAAAATTATCTTCAATTTTAGAAATTACAGGGACAATATTAACATTGGAAGCTGTTGAAAATCCATTATAATTAGCGTAAAATGGTTCCGGAATAATAATTTCATCATCCGTATCCATAATACTTCCAAAAGCAAATAACAAGGCTTCACTGCCACCAGTAGTCACAATAATATCATCATGATTCACATGAATGTCTTTTTTGGAATAATAACCAGCGATTTTTTTACGGTAATCTTCAGAACCTTCAGATCTGGTATAGGCTAAAATATCTAATGAATGCACCTTAACAGCATCTAAAGCTATCTGAGGTGTTTTTATATCTGGCTGACCAATATTTAAATAGTAAACTGTTTTTCCTTGTTTGTGCGCGTTTTCTGCATAAGGCACTAATTTTCTAATGGGAGACTGAGGCATTGACTGCCCTTTTAATGATATTTTCGGCATTTTAATTATAGTTTGTCAACTACAAAGTTGAGAAAATTATCTTAAAGTTTATTTAAAAAATAACCATATTTCAATTTAGTAGTAAAAGGATTTGTAAATTGAATAAGTCAAGGGGTAAGTCCTTTATTATGAAAAATATATTTAACTTTTTATTATTGTTTTTGTGTTTTAATAGCCTTGGAGTTTCTCAAGGAAAATTCACTATTCAAAACAACAAAAAATCTGACAAAATTAATTTCAAATTAATCAATAATTTAATAATCATTCCTGTTAAAGTCAATGATATTGAATTGTCTTTTTTATTGGATACCGGCGTCAGTAAAACAATTATTTTTAATTATAAAAATATTTCTGATTCTTTGAAAATGAAAGATATGGAGCCTATCTATTTGAGGGGCTTGGGGGAAGGAGAATCAGTTGAAGCTTTAAAATCTCGTAATAATGTCTTTAAAATTGGAGACGCTATTAAATTAAATCAAGATTTATTTGCCATATATAACGAAAATATCAATTTTGCTCCAAGGCTGGGTATTCCGGTTCACGGCATCGTCGGTTTTGACTTGTTTAAAGATTTAATTGTTGAAATTAATTATTCCAATAAATACATAAGATTAACAGAACCACAAGAGTTTCATTATAAAAACTGTAAAAAATGTGAAACGCTGAATTTAGAATTTTATAATAACAAACCGTATTTGAATGCCAATGTTAAAATAGAAGGTAAAGATATCTCTGTAAAATTGCTCATTGATTCAGGCGGAAGTGATGCCTTATGGTTATTTGAG
>BS_KBA_SWE02_21mDRAFT_10000228_pt1 | contig 20416 bp, 9 predicted proteins | sample BalSeasSWE02_21m_FD_9196 | JGI IMG/M metagenome (IMG submission 9196)
TTGGACGAGACGGCGTTGCTAAAGCTGAAGCTTTGGACTCCAACGCCGTTGCCATTAAGTTAAGCCGCGTTGGAGTCCAAACCTTTAGATTTGGACGAGACAGCGTTGCCAAAGCTGAAGCTTTGGACTCCAACACCATTAAGTTAAGCCGCGTTGGAGTCCAAACCTTTAGATTTGGACGAGACGGCGTTGCCAAAGCTGAAGCTTTGGACTCCAACGCCATAATCTTAGCTTAACTTAATGGCAGTGATGGCCACGGCCCCTACCAAAATGGACCATTTATTTGTTAGCGGTCCCTAACAGCACCAGGAGGGTTGACGGAATAAATTCCGGACTCCAAAATCCAATGCGCCAAACCAAAAAACGTTTGGCTCACCCTACTACGTTGCTTGAAGATTAACGCAAAGTTCCCGCAAACGGGGCGATTACTTCTACCACTTTTCCTTGGTCACAGTTAAATTTGCCGTAAAAACAGCCAGTCACTTGGTTATTAGCGTATTCGGTAATCAACAACTGTGCGTCTTGGTTGGCTTGGACACTGGTGCAGTCATTATAATTGGCCGAATATGACAGGGCCAGTTTTAATTTATCCCCGCTAAAACTTCCTACTTGCAAGTCTTGAATGGCAAAGTTAGACAACTCAAACAGTCCCATCTCTTCGGTATTTAAATTGATTTTAAACTCACCGTCATCTCTTCTTAATTCTGGATTTACCAGCCCTGCAAAAGGATTTGGGGCACTATCAGTGATAGTTTGCGCATTAATTGTGACCACTAAGTTGTGGTCACAATGGGTCAACTTGAAACCACCGGTACTGGTGGTGCCGGAAGAGGTGGATTGATTGGCACAGGCAGTGACTCCTAAAAGCAATATCGTAGTGACAGAACGAGTTGAAAATATCATTAAGGTTATCCTCTGGTGGTAATAAAATTAATATTAATGGGTAGTTTTGCACTTCACGCTCAACCAACCACCCCCAACCACCCCCAACCCCTCCTTAGTAAGGAGGGGAGTTAAACCGTAGTCAGACCATCACTCCGGTTAACTCCCCGCCTTACCTTACCAAGGAGGGATTGGGGATGGTTAACTCCCCTCCTTACCAAGGAGGGGTTGGGGGTGGTTAACTCTCCTCCTTACCAAGAAGGGGTTGGGGGTGGTTAACTCCCCTCCTTACCAAGGAGGGGTTGGGGCACTGCCATTAGGTTAAGCCGCGTGGGAGTCCAAACCTTCAGCTTTGGACCAGATTGGCTAAGGTCAGACGGCGTTGCCAAAGCTGAAGCTGTGGACTCCAACACCGTAACTTGAGCTTAACTTAATGGCATTGCGGGGTTGGGGGTGGTTGGGCGTTAATCCCGAATAAATTTAAAAATTAATTTCCATAAAATTTGTAACACGGCTACTACCGCTGTCGATTTTCGCTTAAGTTTCCATAACATCCACAAATAAGCCGAATGATGTTGTTGCGCTTTAGCCAACGCCAAAAATTCTCGATAACGTTGCTGGGTCGATAGTAAATGCAAATAGATTTCGACTAAGGATGTCGCTACTTCCTCCTCCTCAGCTTCAAAAATGGTCTCCGTAAATTCACCTTGTAGGACGGCTTGTAACGGTGAATAATCCCAGCCATACTGTAAACTGGCTAGGGCCACCCGAAAATATTGAGGAGCATCGGTGGCGAGGAGTTGCCACTGCTGTAAGTAACTATTCCAATATTCCATTTGCACTGGTGTCAAGGTGAGACTGAGAAAAATCGTGGCCCAGAGCTTATCGATCTGGGCAAAAAATTCCATGATGAACTTATCTTCCTGATAATCCAATTCCTGTCGATAATATTGGGCTTGTTGAATCGCTTCTTCGGTCAATAAAGTAAGTAAGTTCAAAGCATTATAAGTTTCGCCACTGTCTAAAAAGGTCGTGACCTGAGTGAACCATTGTCGCACTAAATCATTTTCAAAACCATAGCTTAAGGCTTTCCGAATATAGGTCCGAAATTCACGGTTTTCGATTTGAACCAACGGCCTGGATTTAGACTCCGTAGGAGACGATACTAACAATCGTTCTTCAATCTCTAATAGTAATTTTGGATACTGATTGGCTAAGGTGATTAACAAAGTTTGCAATTCCAAAGCCGAGCGCTCGGTTAACGATTGTTTCAAAGTGGGACGAGTTTCTATAGTTGGTGGTTCATAAAAATATTTCAATAAGGTAGCGAGAATATGTTCACAGTTTCGTTCTTCCTGCCCGAAACGACAGGTACAACGACTGGTGAGGATTTTTTCTTCATAACATTGAATAGTGGGGTAGTAACGGGCCGTTTGAGTAGCTTTTACTTCACTATAAAGGGTATCACCGCGCTGGATGAGCCAATTGACCGCACCCTGTAGATAATAGATTTGAGCTTGTTCAAAATTACGTTCACTACCGTAGGCATGAATTAAGGGTTCCGTCAAGGATAAGATAGGCATAAGGGTTTGGAGATTTGACAACTTTCGAAAAGTTGTCCAAATCTGGTCGNGGAATTTAGATTTGACAACTTTCGAAAAGTTGTCAAATCTGGTCCAAATCTGGTCCAAATCTGGTCGCGNAATTTAGATTTGACAACTTTCGAAAAGTTGTCAAATCTGATAAAGTTGTCAAATCTGATCGCCTAGGGCAACCGATAAATCAATTGTCGTTTGCCATTACCATAGGTGAGACTGTAGTCCTCAATGTCGTCGCCATTAGCGTCTGGAATACGAGTGAATTGAATTCCACCGGTGGGAATGTCGCGGGCTTCGACGACGTAATCAAAAATCCCGCGGAAGTTAATATCACCGCTACCATTTACCGTAATCGTGCCATCATTACTCAATACGACCGATTTAACCCCAGGGGCTTTGATAAAGAAAGTATAAAGATTTTCTGGCTCTTGGGCGGCTGGGTAAATAAATTGTTGGCGTTTATTGCCCCATTCATCTCTAAAAATAAAGACCACATAAGCTACCCCTGGTAACGAAGCGGGCACGGTTTGTAAGCCTAATGGCATGGTCAACCAGGTTACCGTGGAGTCGAGGCCCGGGCGAGTGCTGTAAACCATGGTCGTGTTTACCGGTACCGTTAAATTGCCATTGCCTGCTTCGAGCACGCCGGCTAATCCTAAATTACGCGCTGTCATTTGCAATGCCGATAAATCTTGCACCAATGGTTGAGTCCGCAGTTGTTGACCAGAATCGGTGACAAACAAGCCGCTACCGTCTGGATATAAAGTCATACTCATGGGTGTCGTTTCGTCGATTTGAGTCACATTGGTGACGCGCATTTTTAAACGTTTGCCCGTACTCAAATTAGGCACCGCCGAGGTAAACATGAGATTACCGTCTATGTCTTCGGTCACGGTGTAAAAAGCCCGTTGCACCTCTGGAATGGCTTGCACTTCCGCGACTAATTTAGGAGATGGTGCCATAAATAATATCTGTTGGTCGCCATTGGCATAGATGATTTCTATGTCGTTACTGCCATCGCCATTGCGGTCGGGGACGGTTAATAATTGCGTGACTCGACCACGTAGATTTTTAGTCACCATATAATCAAACATGGCGGTATAAGTGCGCTCGCCAATTTTGACAGTGACGGTGCCATTATTGTAAAAATGAATATCCGCAACGCCAGGAATACCCTGGAGCACTTGTTGTAACTCTGCTTGATGGGCCGGGGCGGAATAAAAATATTGCTGCCGCGAAGTCACGCCATTACCCTCCATAAAATGTAATAAAAACATGGGCAAGCCTTCAATCAATGACGTGGGTAACGCGGTCAACCCTAGCGGGGAAAACACATCAGCGAGTTTGGTAGATTGCGTTTGCCAATCCGGTCGAGCGGAAAAGTACAGTTGGTCCGTAGGCGCAATGATTAAATTACCGTCGGCTGGGGCCGTAAATTTATCTAGTCCCAACTCGCGCATGGCGGCTTGAAAGGCTTCTGGACTTTGGAGGCTCGGTTGTGCGAGGACGCGCCGGCGCGTTTCGGTGAGAAAAATAACGCTACCATCAGTATTGAGGGTAATTCCCGGCGTGGCCTCTGGCGGAGCTTGAATGACGCTGGGGGGAGCGAGAACAAATAAGTCTTCTCCCAGCGGAAGCCAGAGGTTGCCGGTGTTGGTATCTTGATTCAAAGCCAGTCCATTATTTTTCAAGTCTGGGAGGGCATTGATGGCGGCTAATAAGGACTCGCCGTCGACTAACAGGTCCATCAATAAATTGACTGAGAGTCGTTGGCTGATCGGCTCCAGAATCCAGGGATAGGCACCGGTCAAATCTAAGCCGGCGGGAATCGTGGCATTGCTAATGAATCGCACGCCTTGGCCTAAGATAACTTGCGCTGACAGCTCGCAACCTACGGCTAGAATGACATTAGTGAGGGTGGTACCGTCTTCGATTTTGGAATTAAGCGTGGCCGGGGCGGCGGGAAAACCGGCAATACGACCTCTGAGCACACCCCCATTGATGACGGTATTACTGAGCAGTTGGGCGTTTTCGATGATACCTTCATTGGTGATAGTACCGGATAATTTGCCGCATGGCATGTCGTCCACCGCTTGACTGGAAGTCCCTTGAGGACATTCATTGAGGATTAAAGTATCGGGTAAAATATGAACCTCAGAAAGTAATCCTTGGTTAGTAATGGTACCTCCTAAGTTACCGCCGACTACGGCTCCGGTAGGGGCAATAATATAGTCTCGTAATTCGCCTTGGCTGTTATCGTAAGTATCGTCAATGAGATTTAACGAGACTTGGACCGATAATTCGTTGCTATTATTAGGTAACTGCGGGTCAAACGCGGTGCTACTGACCGTGACTGAGTGCGTTAACATTCCATCGATTTTGGGTGTCACTATTAGGTTGATTAAGAAACCACCCCCAGCCCCTCCTTGGTAAGGAGGGGAGTTTGAACTACCCCCAGTCCCTCCTTGGTTGGAAGAGGAGACCGGTAGGGTGGCCAAAGTGCAAGTGACTTCTCTGGTCAGACTGGAAAATTGACAAATATTCTCGTTGCCGGCCGTGGTTGCAGAGACGAAATCAACGGTTGGCGGTAGCACCGAGAGCAGTTTAATGTCGGTTGCCGGATCCGGTCCTTTATTGGTGATAGTGAGATGATAGGTGAGTTGGCTACCCACGGTGATAATAGTCGGATTAGCCAACTGGGTGACTGCTAAATCCGCAGTAGCCACGACTTTAGTGGTCTCACTGACCGTGCTGGGCGTAGGATCGAATTGGTTAGCGGTCGCGGTAATTTCACTGGTAATTTCACCGGTATCATTGGCGGCCACGCCTAAAGTCACACTTAAACTAGCCCCGACTTCTAGTAACGTTTGTTTACAACTCACTTGGTGCTCCGCAGTCAGTTGGCAAGGACTATTAGCGGGTATTTGGAGTAGCCGCAATGATGGTGACAACTGGAGAGTTACGACGAGGTTAGTGGCTGGATTAGGTCCGTTATTAGTCACCGTGGCGGTATAGGAAAATGGCTCGGCTATATTCACGGGGTCTTTGCTGTCGCTTAAGCTGACTTTTAAATCGCTGCTGGCAATGCGCAATAAGGCGATGGCATGGTCGGCAAAACCGGCCACATAGAGATGAGCACCCGTAGGAGTGACGGCTACGGCTCTGGCACCGCCTAAGCCGTTAACGTCTTTGTCCTGGTCTCTCACGACATCTAAAAAGGNCAANGTGCCTGAATTGGAGTCGCGTTTAAACATGGCGACCGCGCTGTCATTGATACTAGCAACATAGACATAGTTACCATCTCGACTTAGGGTGAGGCCCGCGGCACCGTTTAAACCGTCGACACTGTCAGCATCATCTCGATGCACTTCGACAAAATTAAAGGTACTCTGGTCAGTTAATCGTGAGAAGACACTGAGGGCATTGTCAGTGCCGCCGCCGGTCACGTAAACTTGTCGATTATCGGGACTAACCGCCACGCCACTGGCAGCATCTAAGCCTTGCACGCCTTCGGTGTTGTTGATAAAGGTTTGCAAGAGACTTAATTTACCGGTGTTGGGGTCACGATTGAAGATGGTGAGACTGTCACTGTTGGCACTGGCGGCGAATAATTGTAAGCCGTCTGGACTGACCGCTAAGGCATTGACACCGTCCAAGGTTTTCGAATCGCTGACCACTTCCATAAAGGTCACTTGACCAGTGGCGGAATCACGACTGAAAATGGCAATGGCATCGTCGCTGGAGCCGGCCACATAAATTTGCGTGGCGGTGACTTGTAGGGCAAAAGCGCCGCCTAATCCGTCTATCCCGGCGACTCCATCTTTGAGCGTTTGTATCCAGGTGAGTTTACCCGTTAACGCATCTCGTTTGAAGACGCTTAAGGCACTGTCATTCAAAGCGGTGGTATAAACATAAGCGCCATCGGGACTTAACTCGACATCGGTAGCGGCCTCTAAACCGTCCACATTGTCTTTATTATCGACCAGCGTTTGCACCCAACTTAAGCGTCCATCACTGGGATTGCGACTAAATACGGTCAACGCCTGGTCAGTAAAACTGACGGCATAAACTTGATTGCTATCGGGGCTGACGGCGAGTGAAATCACGCCGCGCAAACCTTCTACTTTTCCCACGCCTTGCATTTGTGCTTCCACAAAAAATAGCGTGTCGGGATTATTTACGTAACTGGTGTTAGTCACGGTATTATTTTTCTCATCCGAATCAAATTCGCCCGATTTAATGGTTGCCGTATTCGTGATATTTCCTACTACCAACGGTTGCACTTCAATGCTCAGGGTAGCGGCCCCATTCACCGGTAATTTATCCACTACACAAACCAGTTGCCGGTCGACATTGAGGTCATAACAAATACTGCCACTGCTGGGAGTTAGGGTGGCCGTTTTATATACCACTTGATTCGCGGCCGGTAAAGTATGAGTGACGGTCACTTGGGTGGCTTCATTAGGGCCTTGATTGCTGAGACTGAGTGTATAAGTCAAAGGACTCCCTACCATCGGCTCCGTTGATAGAGTCATGGTGAGACCGACATCAGCCACAAATTGAGTCACGGTCACGGTCGCGGGTTTATCGTCTTTGATGACCTGGGCTGTATTATTGGTCAACACCGGATCAAACACCTCACTGCCGACGGTGGCACTGACTTCAAAATCTCCGCCTTCATTTGGGGTGGTAGTGATTCTAATGTTAGCGGTCTTTAACTCGGTGGTCAAGGGATTGACCGGGCATTTAATCACTGTGGCGGTGGCATTAGGAATCGATGAGCACTCTCCACCTAAGTTATCGCCTTCAGCACTCTTGAAACTGAAGGATAAGGGCACCGTAAAATCAATATACACGCCGGTGGCTTGGTCTGGTCCTTCATTGGTCACTATCGCTTCTAAAGTCAATGGATTGCCTTTTAATACCGGTTGCGGCAGGGCCGTCAAGGTGATTCCTAAATCGGCTTTGGTATCAGAAATTGCCGTCTCCTTCTTGGCAATATTATTAGCCGGTATAGAATCGTAAACATCTTCACTCACGGTGGCCGTCGCGGTGATGGTTAAGGTGCCGGTGCCTTTCGGAATGGCGGTGACCGTGACGAGGCTACTGCTATTGGGCAACAATGGATTTAAGGTGCAGGTTAAACTGGCACTGGTGGTGCCGGCTTGACAAGTCCCATCAGTCGCGGTGCTTTCTGTTAGTAACACGTCATTTTTGGACAAGGTCAACTCAATATTTAATGACGGGGCGGCGGCATTGGGACCGTTGTTGTTGACGGTAATGGTGTAGGTAATTGGATTATCCACGGCCGCGGCTTTACCAGCCATGGAATCAGTGATGGAGACTACGATATTGGCGACTTGACCACTGATATTTAAGATGGCGGTTTTCGCATCGTTATTAGAAGTGGAATCAGTGGCGGTGCTGGAAACTTTAAATTGCAACGGAATATCTAAGCCTGGCTCTAATGGTTTCGCTTGAATATTAACCGTCTTAACCTCGGCGGCGGCTAAGGTCCCCAAGTTGCAAACGAGGTTATTCGTAGTGTTAAAATTACAACCGGCGGTGTCGGAGACATAACTGACCTGTTTAGATGGCCACGCACTGCTGGTCAAGGTGACACCATCGACGGCGGTGGTGCCATTATTTCGCACGGTCACTTTATATACAATCGTTTGTTGACTACTCACGCCTAAAGTATTGGGGTCAGCTAACGCATCGACCACTTCTAAATCGGTGGCAACCGCTTCCACCAGCGTTGTGGTTTTAGTCACTTGATTATTGGCCGGGACCGTGTCGGTTTCGGTGCCTTTGACACTGCTACTAAAAGTTAAGGTTCCTGGGGTGCTAGGAGTGGTCACTTGAATTTTGACTTCGGTGGTGCCGCCAATATCTCCGGTGCCTAATTCACAAGTTACTAACGATTCGGCGGCGGGCCCTACTGTTGCTTGACAACGGGGATCACTGCCAGTGGCATTGAAAATGACTCCCGTTGGTAATGTGCTGGTCAAGACCGTATTACTCACAGTGGCGGGTCCATTGTTAGTAACGGCCACAGTATAAGTTAACATGCTGTTGAAACTAACGCTGTCGGCTGCCGGCTCGGTCGTCACTGCCAATGCCAAATCCGCTTCGGGCACGGTTTCCATTACTATGGTTTCGCTTTGGGCTAAATTATTGGTCTTATTATTATCCACTTGGCTGGTCGACACTGTGGCTTTATTGACCAACTTATCTTGCTTACCTTGCACCGCGGTGGCAGTCGTCACTTTGATTTCAACCGTGACTGATTTATCTTTTTCAATACTGCCTAACTGACAACTGAGCTGACCGTCGGCGGCAGGAGATTGACAAGTGCCTTGACTAGGTGTGGCCGCGGTAAATAAGGCTTTGGCCGAAGCCGGTAGGGTGTCAGTCAACACGACATCTGGTGCGGTATCGGTGCCTTGATTGGATACCGTAATCAAATAGGTTAGAGGACTGTTAATGGCCACTGGATCCGGGTTATCAGTCATCGTAATGGCTAAATCTATGGCCATGCCACTGAATAAGCTGATGGCATGACTGCGTAAGGCGGCAGTATATACCTGCTTTCCTTCGGGTGCTACCGCTACTCCTAGGGCACCGTCTAAACTGTCGAGACTGCCGGTATTATTGAGAATAGAATTTTTGAAGACTAAAGCTCCGGTGGTGATATTTCGTCCAAAAATCGTTAAGGCGTTATCATCCACACTGGTCACATATAATTCGCTACCATCAGGAGTGATGGCCATCGGGGTCCCCGAAAAACCGCTAATTCCACTGGCTTTGCCGGCATAGCGTCCTTGGTAAGTCAATGCGCCAGTATTGGGGTCTCGAATAAACGCTACGATGGCTCCTCGTAGAGCTGCGTAAACATGATTATCGTCGGGACTTACTAGGACCCCATACACTCCACTCATGTTCACATTTTGTTCCAAATTGGGAAATTTTCCGATAAACGTTAATTCTCCTACTGCCGGATTACTGCGGAAAGCGACGATAGCATTGTCAATATTACTGGCGACATAGATGTCAGCAGGAGTGGTGACATTACGAGTGACCGCCACCGAAGTCGCACCGCCTAACCCGGTGATATTATTCAGGCCATTCTGTTGGGTTTGCAAAAAAGTTAACAAGCCCGAATTAGGGTCCCGGGCAAACACGGTCAAAGCATTATCGCGGGTGCCGGTCACATAGACTCGTTGCCCATTGGCACTGACGACAATCGCACTAGCACCATCTAAACCAGTGACCCCATTCACGCCATTTTCTTGAAATTGCACCAGTGTCAAATCACGATTGAGCACGACCACGGCATTACTTTTGGCACCGGTGACATAAACATTTCTATCATCGGGACTGACCGCGATGGCATTGGCTCCTTGTAAATTTTTGATATTGTTAATACCGTCTTGAATAATTTGAGTAAAGGTCAATTTGCCCGTAAAGGAATCCCGGCTAAACACAGCCACTGCGTTGTCAAAATAACCGGTGGCATAAACAAATTGTCCATCATGGCTGATGGCGACAGAGGTCACCCCTTGTAATCCGGTGACTCCGGCGACATTATTTTTTTGTGCTTCGACAAAACTTAAACTTGATGGTTGCGCGGGGAGGTCAAACGTGGCGACACAAGTGGTTGTGGCCGCGATGGTCACTGACAAGGCGGCGGTGGTGCCGGTACAAGTGCCGCTCCAGCCGGTAAATGTGGATCCGGTTTCGGGAGTGGCTAATAAAGCGACGACGGTATTATTGGCATAACTGTCGGTACAGACTTGACCGCAATTAATGCCACTGCCCGTGCCGGCGGAGGCCGTGACCGTGCCTTTACCACCACCGGCAATGGTGATGGTTAAAGCAAAAGTGGTGCCACCGCTGTCGTCGGTATGAGTGATTTTACGGATTCGATGATTAGAAGTATCCGCAATGTATAAATTATTTTGACTGTCAAAAGCGATTCCTTTGGGTCCGTTTAATTTAGCACTACTAGCGACTCCTCCATCACCGCCATAATTGGGTTCCCCAGTCCCTGCGAAGGTGCTGATAATCCCGCTGGCATCGATTTTACGAATGCGATGTTGACTGGTATCGGCAATATAAATATTACCTTGATTATCTAGGGCCACCGCGTTAGGATTACTGAGTTGGGCCGCAATTGCTAATCCTCCATCGCCTAATCCAGAAGTGCCACCCCCGGCGATTTTTGCAATCAAACGTTTCGTGGGGTCTGGGTCAGTGAAACTCAGCACTTTAAGCACCCGATTGTTGACCATATCGGCAATATATAAAACGCTACCGCTCTTATCGAGCGCCAGACCTTGAGGAGAATTTAATTTCGCGGCCGTCGCCACCAAGGTGGGCGTATCGGTGATAGTATCGGTGACCGGACTGCCGCCGGCTATCGTGGTAATCAGTCGCTTAGTCGCATCGGCATCATTGAGATTGTCAATTTTGCGAATGACATGATTACCGCTATCGACGAGATACAAATTGTTAGCATTGTCTAACACCAAATCAATAGGATTATTCAATTGGGCCGTCGTCGCGGTTTGACCATCACCACCATACCCTGGCTTGCCACCTTGACCTGCTATCGTGGCTATTTTACTGGTGGTCGCCTCCACTTTTCGAATGACCTGATTGCCGGCATCAGCAATATAAATATTGCCTTGACTGTCCAGGGCCACCCCAGTTGGAAAATTTAATAAAGCAGCGGTCGCCAGGTCCCCGTCGCCACTGAATCCAGGTTGTCCCCCAATCCCTGCTATCGTGGTCAAAATGCCACTGGTATCGACGCGTCGAATGACATGATTAGCGGTATCAGCCAGGTATAGATTACCTTTACTGTCGACAAAAATATTTCTGGGTTGATTGATACGACCATCTTTGGCCGCGTCTTTACCATCCCCTGCATATCCGCTAGTGCCGTCACCTACTACCGTGGTTATGGTGTCAGTAGCGTAGGCTAAATTTAGGTAACTTAGTAATAAAATAATGATGGATATAGGTCCGTAAGCCTTAGATTTGACAACTTTCGAAAAGTTGTCAAATCTTGAGTGTGTTAACATGGTTTAATCTCCATTAATGTAAGCGATTTTTTTAGGATAGATTAAATAATAGTATAGCAGATTTGACAACTTTCGAAAAGTTGTCAAATCTAAACTCCAGATTTGACAATTTTCGAAAAGTTGTCAAATCTAAATTCCGCAACCAGATTTGACAACTTTTCGAAAGTTGTCAAATCTAAATTCCGCAACCAGATTTGACAACTTTTCGAAAGTTGTCAAATCTAATGTGCAAATCTAATGTGCAAATCTAATGTGCGAATTTTTGTTCACATGCGGAAACGGTAAAGTGGGTAGCGGCTTATCCAAAAATTGACACAACTTGGCCCATTCATCGCCGTTTTCCCAACATACTTCCAATAATTTACCATGCCGATTTTTGAAATAATCCCGCACTCGTTGATTATGTTGCAAATAGAAATTGATATGATGTTGATAATGATCATGAGGCATCGCATAGCCATAAACCAATAATCGTCCTTCCGTAGGTCCTGTGTACTCGGCGTGACGACATAAACTGTTGAACCAAATTTCTGGCGTTTGCCGAGTAGTTAAAATAAATTGGGCGGTAGGAAAATGTTGATCCAGATGGTCAAACATCAAGGGCCAGGGCCAATCTTCACAACTGTCAAATTGGGTCAAGAATTCCACCAATTCTGCGATATTACCGCGCTTGAAATTTCTCAAATTGTGCAGACTAAAAGTAATATGACGAGAATAACCTAATTCTCTTAAACAGGTACTTAAGGTTTTGGTCCCCGTTTTATTTAAACCAATGCCAAATACTTTCATATTGCCGATTGCTCCTTCTGGAGTCCAAACCTTTAGATTTGGACCACTGGTTTTTCGCAGATGACTGCATCTTGATGGTTATTGATCGCTCGTGGTTGAATACTGAGGAGGTTAAAATATTGACTCCAATGAGTTTGGAGATAGGCCTGAGTATGAAACGCGGCTTGGTAGTATTTGGGTAATCCGGGTGTATGATGACCTTTCAAATAATAAAATCCCTCTTGTTGCCACTGCGTCCTGGCGGCTGGTTGATCTAAGGGAAAACTGTGCTCATGGCGAATGGTCGCGATGAAAATACCACCTGGTTTGAGAATTCGCTTTAACTCGGCCAGCCATAAAAATTGCATCGGCTCTGGTAAATGAGTAAACACTGAAATACTATAAATAAAATCAAAGTGTTGGTCGGGATAAGCTAAAGGCGGTAATGGATGGTTGACTTGAAATTGGGCCAACGACCCTAAGAATTGGGTATTCCAAGCAATAGCCGCCCGGTCAATATCAGTACCCGCCAACATTTGTTCAGGAGACAATTTTAAAAAGCGCAAAATCCGCCCACAACCACAACCAAAATCGAGAATGGCAGGGAAGGAATCAACACTTTTGTTGATGCCAGCCAACAGTTTTTTAAGGTCCCAGGTGATTTTGCGTCCTACGCCTAAAAAATGGTCTAAATCCTCGCCACCGCCAGCACGAGTCATTAATTTCGGTGGTGGTAAAGGCAAACAATCACAATTTTTGAATTGTTGTTGCAGAAATTCACATTGTGCTTTCAATTGTTGATTCTCATTTTCCAAAGTTTCTAAGCGAAGAATGAGATTTTTGAAATACGGTAATTTTTTTAAAAATTGATAAGGCATAAATAAAGTTGTCCTAATTTCATAATAGTAATATTCCTCAATTTTGGTATCTGAAGTCTGAGGGATAACAGTCTTCGAAGGGGTGTCATCCCTTCTTTCACTATCATTGGTTAATGTGATTATACCATTAATTGTTAGTGTTTCAACTTTATTTTTGCTTTGACCCCTGGCGTGGCTTTCGTTCACTCAAGTTGCTGTCCAGTGCCTCATTAGAGTAGCAAGCGTAGGGTGCGTTAGGCGCGTCAGTTTGCGCCGTAACGCACCTGAATTTCCCTGTTACGGTTTGGTTGGTGGCACGGAAAAATAGTGCGTTACGCTATCGCTAACGCACCCTACGGCTACTCACCTTACGCACCACCATCCCTAGCTCCTCCTGGCTAAGGCGAGGAATCTTCCCTGCGATTCAGGTAGTGCTTACTCCCCTCCTTTATCTCGTTTCCACGCGCCCGCGTTGCGGGACAGGGACGCTGGCGCGTGGGAACGCGGAGAAACTCTGTACCGATGAAAATTTTCCGCAGTCCGTAGTGGTCGCATTGAGACAATTGGGTTATGAGGTATTAACTGCGTAAGTACTGAAGCAAAAATTCGGCGGTATTTTCCCTCACCCCCGCTCCCAAAGGGAGAGGGGCGAAAGAAAATAGGAGAAAATTTCTGCTGTATTGCACTCGTGAAGATTGCCCGACGAATCCCCAAGGTGAAGTGGTTTGCAACACCGCGGCTTGTCGTGATATTATTGATACCGGTGCCAAGGTCACGCTCACACCACAGGCTGACAGTGGTTCCGTCTTCACCAGTTGGGACGGACATGAGGATTGTGCGGATGGCGAAATCCTCAATTTTGGCCGACTTTGCATTGCTTTCTTCCAAAGGGTTTATGATTTATCCATAGTCATCACGGGCCAAGGGAAAGTGGTGGGAAGCGATTCTCAAGGAATTGACTGCGGAGAAGGTGCTACGAGTTGTAGCCAGTCATTAAGTCATGGTGCCACCACTTATTTGCAAGCGACTCCGGCTACGGGCATGAATTTCCTCGGTTGGGGAGGTGATTGTGAAGGTCTGCGGAATCCGTTAGCGGTGAAAGTGGTTAAGGAAATGGCATGTGAAGCACAATTTGGCACTGTGGAATTGCCACCCGCCGTGGTGATACCTGAGCCTGTGGTGCCGTTAGTACCGGCTGAAGCCTCAATGCCATTAAGTTAAGCCGGCCAAAGAAACCTTGAAGGTCTAAAACCAGACCTTCAAGGTTAAAACCTGACCGGAGGATTCCTTAACTTAATGGCATTGCGGCTGAAGCCTCTACTCCGACGGGTGAAGCCTTTACTCCAGTGGTGCCGTTAGTACCGGCTGAAGCCTCTACTCCGACGGGTGAAGACTTTACTCCAGTGGTGCCGTTAGTACCGGCTGAAGCCTCACCGCCATTAAGTTAAGTTGGAGTCCAAACCTTCAGATTTGGACCAGATTAGTTAAGGTGAGACGGCGTTTCCAAAGCTGAAGCTGTGGACTCCAACGCCGTAACTTTAGCTTAACTTAATGGCATTGAGGCTTTAGCCGGTAGAGGTCGTCGCGGCCGGCCCACCGGCTAAACCATTAAGTTAAGGAATCCACCGGTCAGATTTTAACCTTGAAGGTCTGGTTTTAGACCTTCAAGGTTTCTTTGGCCGGCTTAACTTAATGGCAGTGCGGCTAAAGCCTATACTCCAACAGGTTTTTGCTCGTTCCCACGCGAAGCGTAGGAACGAGCAGAAATTTGGACTCCAGGCGGCACCTTGAGTCAGAAATGAGGGGCTAACTCGGAGGTTGGCAATTCGACTTATTCTCCTCCGGTAAACACGGTATTAATTTAATTTCAAACACGCTTGGCCATAACTTACCTGTGACAAATAACCGATTGTTCCCCTTGTCATAAGCTATTCCATTTAAAACTGCCGAGGTGCCGACGAGGGCCGGCGGTAATGGGTTTAAACCGGTTAGATTAATCCATCCTAACACTGCGCCAGTTTGGGGAGAAATTTGGGCAATGTAATCAGTCAACCAGATATTTGCAAAAATTTCGCCTTTGATATATTCTAACTCATTCAATCGGCTCACCGGTTGACCTTGATATTGAACTTGAATCGCGCCAACTTTTTGAAAAGTCTTTGGTGACCAAAAATATAAATAGCTAGAGCCATCGCTGACAATTAATTTTTCCCCATCTTGAGTAATTCCCCAGCCCTCAATCTCATAATCGAAAGTCTTCAGTAGCTGCAACGTGGCCAAATCGTAAACCCAACCGGTGCCATCCCGCCAGGTTAATTGAATAATTTCTTGTTGCCAACGAGTGATTCCTTCGCCAAAATACTTATCTGGTAGAGGGGTATTTTGTAAAATTTGACCGGTTTCTATTTTTACTTTACGCAATGAAGAGCGCCCCCATAAGCCGGTACTTTCATAAAATACTCCTTTATGATAAATCAATCCTTGCGTAAATGCGGTGCGGTCATGGGGATAGATATGAAGAATGCGGTAGGTATAAATCGGTACCGAGGATTCCATGGCCATTGACCATTTAGGTGAAATAGTCAGCATGGTGACCAGCAGTAGCATGATGGTTAAATGTGGCATGATAATTATCTCATGTTTTGAATGAAACATCGGGAAAGGGGGGGGATTTCTCGTTCCCAGGCTCCGCGTGGGAATGCAGGTGGGGTAGTCCCTCCAAACCAATGGAGGTGTTAAAATTCAAGGAGTTATCAAAGGTCAAAGTTTCCTAAACCTTGTTTCCTAAACCTTTGAGGTTTAGGAAACTTAGAATCGTCGAGAATTCTTAAACCTGTGAGGTTTAGGAAACCTCAAGCTGGTAAGATTTAGGAAAATCAGCACCTGGATTTTAATACCTTCCATTAGTTGGTAGAGACTACCGCAGGTGGGACGCTCCGCGTCCCCTGCCCCGACGCCGAGCGTCCCGACGGCATTCCCACGCCAGCGCGTGGGAACGAGATAATTTCTCCTCTTCTACAATCAACTTATTCTACCATCAACTTATTTCTTCTCTTCCACAATCAACGTCTGACCTGGCGTAGCTGGCAAAATCGGCATCGTTTGTGGCGGAAATTCACCGGTCAGTGCATTTAAAAATGCCACCAGGTTTTGCACTTGCTCTTCGTTTAAATCCTTATTGAGTTGCAATTTCCCCATCACTTTGACGGCTTCCTCCAGCGTCGTCACCTTACCATTGTGAAAATAAGGTGCGGTTAACGCCACGTTGCGTAGCGTAGGGATGCGCCAAAAATTCTTATCAGCGTTTTGTTTCGTGACTTCATAGCGGCCTAAATCTTTTGAAAACTTATACTTGCTTTCTAAATTTTTCGCCGGGTAAGTAGGAAACTTCATGAAGAAGCCGCTCCCCATTTCCATTTTAGGGCCACTAAAGTTCATCCCGCTATGACAACTCGAACAACCTACCTCCTCAAAAGTTTGCATCCCTTTCACTTGTTGCTCTGACAGCGCCGCGTGGTCACCGTTAACATAGCGATCATAAGGCGTATTTGGCGTAATCAACGTTCTTTCATAGGCTGCAATCGCTTTCGCCGCATTATCTGCCGTTATCGGATCTGTTTCACCAAAGGCAGCTTTAAACAATGGCGCATATCCTGGAATTTCCTTGAGTAACTTGATTACCGCATCCCAATCTTTCATTCCCATTTCAATCGGATTGGTCACCGGCCCTTTCGCCTGCTCCTCTAAACTGGCTGCTCGACCATCCCAAAATTGTACCGAGTGAAACGCCGCATTCCATACTGTGGGTGCGCCACGTCCACCATGCTGATTTTTCACGCCGATGGAGTTAGGACGATTGTCATCACCTCCTGCCATCACATTATGACAAGAGTTGCAAGAAATCGTGCCGCTACTAGACAATCGAGGGTCAAAAAACAAAATTTTGCCCAATTCCACCTTTTCATTAGTTTGAGGATTATCTGCGGGTACCGGTGCGGTTTCCGGTAACGCTTCCCAAGCCGCATAAGTGGATACCGTAGCCGTACTTAATAGACCGGCGATGATAAGTGTGTGAGATAATTTCATGTCAGTTTGATTCCTATTGTTTTGAGATTATGAGATTAATTGATTCACCTTACGCACGGTTAACACCACCACCCCTAACCCCTCCTTGGTAAGGAGGGGATACGCACTACCGGTACCGCCACAATGCCATTAAGTTTAAGCTAAAGTTATGGCGTTGGAGTCCAAATCTTCAGATTTGGCAACGCCGTCTTGCCTTAGCCAATCTCGTCCAAAGCTGAAGGTTTGGACTCCAACGCGGCTTAACTTAATGGCATTGCGGCACCTTACCAAGGAGGGGTTGGGGGTGGTCATGCGTAAGGTGAGTTACAAAGTTATGAACATAAAGTAGCCTTTTTAAGTATGCGCCAAACCACCTGTACCCCTACTTAACAAGTGGAGTATATACCAACTAAATTGGCAGGGAAAACTCCTTATCAAGGGAGGGCGGTTGAATTAACTTGCTTAAAGTGAGCTATTTAACTTTCCTTCAAGATAACCTTAACTATACGCAACATTGGTTTAAAAGGTACGGTTTCATGGCCAAATTTTTATTTCCTCTCTTTGTGAGATTAGCCATGGGATGTTGGACTTCGCTTCGCTCAGTCCAACCTGCGGGCTCAGTCCAACCTACGGGCTACGGGCTCTGATTTAGTCAGAGTAAAATTTGGAATGAAGTTTAGGATGGTCTGATTCAGAGCATCAATAATTTCACTAATTCCAATCCATGTGTTAAACTTTCAATCTATGTGTCAAATTAATCTTAATCGTTCTTGCAGTGAAAGTCTAGATAAATTAATTATATTTAAATTGGATAGAGTTGTCAAATGCTTGTATCTATGGCTTATTTTAGTTACCAATGTTATTGCTGAACCGCAGATTTTACAGTCGCAGCAGCAAGAATTACAACAATTAATCGGTTTGTCGCTGGAAGATCTGCTTAATGTAGAGATTACTTCGGTTAATAAAATCCCAGAAACTCGTGAACAAGCTGCGGCTACGGTGTATGTTTTAACCGAAGACCAGATCCACAAACTCGGCTTGCGTGATTTAACAGAGGTGCTGTCTATTATACCAGGCGTGGACACATCGGATAATCATTTCTTCCTGCAAGGTGGACAACGCGGCTTTATGGGGCCGTTCTCGCAATCGTTGTTACTCATCAATGGGCGAGAAATGAATAACTTGATTGCGGGAGAGACCTTTATCTCCAATCAGTTTCGTACCCATAATGTCAAACAAATTGAAGTCATCGCTGGCCCTGCCTCTGCACAATACGGTGCCAATGCCGTGGGCGGGGTTATCAATATTATTACCAAAACACCGGCGGAACTGAACGGTGGCCGCGTGGCGATGAGCTACGGTGCCTTCAATACCCAGGTGCTCGATGCCTCTTTTGGGAAAGAATTTTCTGGTTGGAAAATCAGTGGGGCACTGGCTTACTACCGTTCCGATGAAGAGGATTTTACCAATTTCCTGTCCAATACGCAAGAAGCCTCGCCCGTTGCCGAGAACAATGCGTATCGGCATTTGCCGAATCAATATGGTTATCACAACGATTCGACCGCGATCCCTGTAAGTTTCTATATAGAGAGGCGGGGACTCTATTTGGGGAGCGAATATTATCAAAATCGTTCGGGCCGAGGGACGGCTTCCATTCAATGGGATTACAATGATTCAGGCGATTTTCGGCAGTTGTGGATGAAATACGCGGGCTATCGGACGATGGGCTTATTAGATGGCAAGCTAGATTTGCGGCTAGAGTATCGTCATTATTGGGAACGCTTTTGGGGCAATCATACCGAAAGTACCGGGCCCTTGGAAGACCCCGTGACTCAGGCGACGATTACTGAAGGGGCGACGTTGGCTGAGGTAGCTAAGTTTCGTGGTTTTTATAGCAATAAAGACAGTCACGGGTCACGTAAGCAAACAGCATTAATGGAAAGTGTCTATCGTCTGGGTGCGGAACAAACGTTAGTGACGGGCCTAAATTATGAGTATAGTGACGTGGTGAGTGCCGCTTGGTCGCGTACCGCCGGCGAACATCCGCCGCTCAGTGAAGATAATTATCGTCCAGAATTTCGTAATAATAAGTGGGAAGGGTACGTACAATATGACCATCATTTATGGGATAACACGCTATTGTTGACCTTGGGGTCAAGATTGGTCAGTCACCAACGGTATGGTAACGAATGGTTGCCACGGTTTGGCTTGGTTTATCAACCGAGTAAAGCAACGGCCTTCAAACTGTTATATGGCAAATCGTTCCGTGAACCTTCCGTCTTTGAATTAGCCAGTAATTCTGCTATTCGGCCAATGACAGCAGATACTTATGAGTTAGGTTGGCATCAGTATTTAGGGAGTCATTTTAAGAATGAGGCGGTCCTCTTTTTTAATAAAGCACAAGACCTTATCGTATCAGATAACGTGACTGCGATTGCTAATCGTGGTCAATTACGGTCGCGAGGGTTGGAGGATATACTGCATTTTCAGTATGCCGACTGGAATGGTTTCTTGAATTATACTTATATGGACTTAGCGGACACGGAAGACAACGGTATAACCACACCAATTTATGATATTCCAACGCATAAAGCGAATTTGGCCGTGATGTACGCGCTGTCACCACCAACGTCATTAGGTCTCGTCGGTCGCTATCGCAGTCGGGTGGACACCAATTATCAGAATCAAGTCGAGCCGATTGACAGTTATCTGGTCTGGGACCTGACTTGGCGTATGAACGAGGTACCGTGGTTAGGGAAAGGGGTCGGATTATCGGTCATTACTAAGAATGTGTTTGATCAGACCTATTATCATCCAGAACCACGGGATAATAATGCTTTGAAACATCCTCAAGAAGGGCGTAGTATCTGGTTGCAGTTGGAATTGACGTTTTAGATTACGATTGGGGGTGCCATTGGAGAGAGTTGGACCGCGCTTCGCTCAGTCTAATCTACGGTCTTGGAGTAGAGGCTTTAGCCGGGAGGCTGGCATCGAACTAAATTTGGGGCACCGCCACCGGCTAAAATCTCAATGCCATTAAGTTAAGCTAAAATTACGGCGTTGGAGTCCAAAGCTTCAGCTTTGGAAACGCCGTCTTACCTTAACCAGTCTCGTCCAAATCTGAAGGTTTGGACTCCAACGCGGCTTAACTTAATGG
>BS_KBA_SWE02_21mDRAFT_10000229_pt1 | contig 20416 bp, 21 predicted proteins | sample BalSeasSWE02_21m_FD_9196 | JGI IMG/M metagenome (IMG submission 9196)
CATCCTTAGCTTTTTCAGCTGCAGAAAATGCATCCTCCAATGCTTGAATTTCTACTCTAAGATTATCCATATTAATGGGCTCAACAACAACGGCCTCCTCTTTTACCTGGTTACAAGCAGAAAAAGTAAGAGCAACAATTGCTAAAAAAATCAGGAAATGATTGTGTTTTTTCATAAAGTTTTAGTTTAAGTTAGAACTTCAAATATACAAATTAAACTAACACAATACTTAGAGTCAATCATTTATGATTCATTATCTCTACTTTAAAATAGTCATTTGAGTAATTCGAGCATAATAGTGATATAGTTTAATAGTTTTGAATTATCTTAAAACCTGCTGTAGTCGTAATTCCTGAATTATAGACTCCCTTTGTCATCTTGCCCTCACGGTTCGCTAGAGATACATAATGAAGTAGGACAAAGAAATTAGAACTCACTATTCTTGGATTCCAATAGGCAGTGTTTAGGTGAAATAGAACAAAACAACTTAAGGCTTAATGAAAATAATCATGCCTTTATCTCTAACATATATCCAATGCCATGCACGTTTGTCAATTTAATAGAATCATCATCTTGCAATTTTTTACGAAGTTTAGATATATAAGTGTCTAAACTTCTACCAACAAAAACGCCATTATCTTCCCAAATTTTTTTGGAAATTTCATCTCGTTTGATAATTTGATTTGGATTGGCAACAAAAATGGCTAACAACTCACACTCTTTCTTTGTCAGGCTAATTTCTACAACTTCTTTTACTAGTTTATTTAGTTCTGGATAAAATCTATACCTCCCAATAGCCGTGTAATTTCCCTTGTCTGCAATAGGAATAATTTTAAGTTTCCGTTTGTAAAACACAAATGCAACTAACCCTAAAATTCCAAACAATACAATATATACGAGCCACGAGTAACTCTTATTTGGCCCAGGATCTTTTGTAAATCTCACATTTACCCTATAGCAACCTTTATGTAATTCTCTTCCTCGACAAGGAATAATGCCCTTTTCTACACTTTCTTTCACTTCGTAGCTATAGGCTACTTCATTATCTTCGCACTGTAGTACTTCGACCAAATAATAGGGTGCTAAATTTCCTTTTTGAAAACTATTTTTCACTAAAGTTACCAAACGATCAGGATCTATGGATAACTCTTCTTCAAACGACAATTGATATTTTAATTCCTCTAAAACCACGATAGGTTTTACTAAAGATGTAGAATCTTGATTGTTTATTAACAAGTGATGTCCAACATCGCGTAACGAAACTTTTACGATTTCAGAAAAGTTATTATTCGACTCCTTAGAGCAGGACAATACGCTAAGAAATAGTGCAAAAACGACTAAGCTGTTAATTAAGTATTTGCTATATTTATTCATAATCATTTGTAAATAACAAACAATTTCATCACTTTTTACAACTGTTGACACTTCTTTTACATTCTTTTGACATTTCAAATTGCTTAATCCGCTAGTTTTAACGAAAGAGCTAAATTATATAAATGAATTAATTTTTCATTCAATATAGTTACAAGTTATAACCCTTAATAATTCAGAAAATGAAAAGTTTAATAATATTCTTTTGTTTCACATTTGTATTGAGTAACGAAACTGATAATACAAAAATTAAAAATGCGATAAGGGTGTCTCACACTCAAGTTCCAAATGCAGAAAGTGCTATGAATCCGATTGGGAATCTAATTTTATTGTCCGAACCCTATGCATTAAAACTTAATTTGCAAAAGATCGACAATAAAGTTTATGATTTAGAGATTCAAATGGAGTTAAATAATGGTGCACATTTTGTATCTCCAAATGCTAAAAGGAATTTTTCAGGAAAATTTACAATTAGTCTCGATGAGAACAGCAATTTTAACCTACAAGGTGATCTAATAGAAGCACCCCTTTCTAAAGAAGAATATGATTCACATCCTTTTGTAAATGGTCTTGTAAATTGGGTAAAAGTAAATACTACATACAAACAACAGCTAAAAGTTACCACACAAGGTGACTTTCAGGTTATGGGATTCATTCAATTTACAATTGAGCCACGTTGCACACTAGAGAAAATACCAATTATTATTAAATCTGAAAAAGGAATATTGAAATTTGAAATCTTTCAATGTTAATGAAGAATTGTAATTGCATAATCAAAAACAAAATTGTAAGGCCTATCATAATATTCCTTGGTTGTTTTATGCTTCCCGTCTTAATCAATTTATCCTGTGCGGAACCTCGAAATGGAGAAGGTAATAACAATGAGAAAATCACTAAAATAAACGAGCTAATTAGTTTATATGCAGACTATGAGGGCTTTAACGGTTCAGTTCTAGTGGCTCACGAAGGAAAAGTAACCTATCGTGATGATATCTGCCGTATTTAAGGTTATACAACAAGTAACAAACAGCCAATCAGCTAGTTTAGAAGGGAGCAAAATTAATATTTTTAATGCTCCCTTTTATTTAGATTAAAAATTCGAAATGTTTTTGTCAGGATTTAACTGCATTTCCCTATTTTTGGATTCAAAGAAATGTACTAATGAAAATTTCCCTATTACCTTTTGCTTTTGTATTCTTATATATTTTAACCTCTTGTGGTAGTGATGATAGCCCATCTGAAGTGGTGGATACGGTCCTACCTTCAGCACCCTTAAATCTAACCGCTTCAAATATTACTGAAAATTCGGCGCTTTTAAGTTGGGAAGCCTCAACAGATAACGTAAGTGTAACCGCTTATCACCTCTATGAAAATGGAGTTTTAGCTGAAACAAACATTACATCTACTAGTTTTTCTGTTTCTTCACTTATTATCGATACGAACTACAACTATTATGTAACCGCTATTGATGGTGCAGGAAATGAATCAAACAGCAGTAATACAGTAAATTTTTCAACTCCTCCAGCACCTCTAACTTTTGCCACCAACCTCTCTGAAATGGGTATATTTTCTGGTGCACTTTCTAATTTGACTCCCGCTTTAGGAGTACAAATATATGAATTGAATAGTACGCTTTTTACTGATTATGCCCTAAAACAGCGCCTGGTGCGCCTCCCTACTGGTCGAGCAATGGATTATGACAATTCCGATCTATTACCAAAATTTCCTGATAATTCTTTAATTGCAAAAACCTTCTACTATAATATAGACGACACCAACCCTGATTTAGGAAAGCAAATCATTGAAACTCGAGTTTTCATTAAAGTTGGAGGAAATTGGATGTCAGGAAACTATATCTGGAATCAGGCTCAAACCGATGCGGTATATACAGAAGATGGCAGTGAATTACCTATTAGCTTTATAGATATAAATGGTGCCACACATAATATTAACTATGAGATTCCCTCAAAACAAAATTGCTTAACATGCCATAATAATAATGATGTAACTGCTCCTATTGGAATGAAACTTAGAAGCATGAATTTCATTCCTAGTTATACTAGTGAGAATCAATTAGATTATTTTTCCTCCAAAGGTATTTTGCATGGAGTAACTTCTTCAAACATATCTGTACTGCAAGATTGGACCGATATTAATATAGATATTCTGGAACGTGGAAGGGCATACATTGACATTAACTGTGCGCATTGCCATCAACCTGGAGGTTCAGTACCTAACATTCCTATCGATTTTAGACTAGAGACTCCATTTGAAAACACGGGTATTTATGTGAATCGAGGCGAGATTGAAGTTAGAATTCAAACTAATCTTCCTACATATAGAATGCCTCAATTGGGACGAACTGTTATACATGTTGAAGCCGTTGCTATGCTCTTAGAATATCTACAGGTCATAGAAGACTAAAACTCTATAAACTCGATTGAGAAGTTTTATTAGCCAATTGGCCACAGGCGGCATCTATGTCTTTTCCTCTGCTTCTTCGAACTGTTACAGGTATTCTGTTTCTTTCTAAGGAATTAATGTAATTATCGATAGCTTTAGAAGGAGCTTGCTGAAATTCACTGTCATCTATCGGATTATATTCAATTATATTTACCTTACAAGGTACGGCTTTACAAAAATCAACCAACGCATCAATTGCCTGGTAGGTATCATTTATTCCTTCCCATACAATATACTCATATGTGATTTTACGCTTAGTTTTTTCATACCAATACACGAGAGATTCTTTCAAATCTTCTAAGGTAAAATTTTTGGCAAACGGCATAATTTGTTCTCTAGTTTCTTGTATTGCGGAATGTAAAGAAACTGCCAAATGAAATTTCACTTCATCATCGGCTAATTTTTTAATCATTTTAGGCACTCCCGATGTCGAAACTGTAATTCGCTTTGGTGACATCCCTAGACCTTCTTCTGATGTTATTTTATCAATAGCTTCTAGAACATTTTTATAATTCATCAAGGGTTCACCCATCCCCATGAAAACAATATTAGAAAGTGGTCTGTTATGATATAATTTACTTTCCTTGTCTATTGCTACTACTTGATCATAAATTTCATCCGGGTTTAAGTTTCGCATTCTCTTTAGACGGGCCGTGGCACAAAATTTACAATCCAAGCTGCAGCCAACTTGAGAAGAAACACAGGCCGTAGTTCTCTTTTTTGCGGGAATTAAAACAGATTCAACAATTAATCCATCATGAAGTTTTACTGCATTTTTTATAGTACCATCAATGCTTCTTTGAATGTTATCAACCTCTATATGATTAATAACATAATGCTCTTCTAGTATAGAACGTGTTTCTTTTGAAATATTGGTCATATCTTCAAAATGATGAATACCCTTATTCCACAACCATTCGTACACCTGATTGCCTCGAAATGCCTTGTCTCCAACACTTTTGAAGAATTCCCTGAGGTCTTCTTTTGAAAGCGATCTAATATCTTTTTTTTCTACCATAATTTCATTGCAAAAATACATCATTTATTGTGACCAAAATTAAAACGTAATAATTGAAGCCGTGACAAATTTCATGTCTTACAATGTTCTTAAATTTCGAAAAAATATGATGCGTTTAAATCCGATATCTGAATTTTTATCGGTCGATAAGTATCTTTTTGGTAATGCTAGAATTAGAGTCTTCATCCAATAGATATAAGAAATAAATTCCATCTGAAAAACTTCGAATATCTATAGTGTTCATTGTATTTGACATAGAACCATTTATTAGCTCTTGTCCCAAAATAGTGAAGAATCGATAGGATAAATTAGGGTATCTTTTATTCATAACCGTAATTGAAGTACTAGCTGGATTCGGATAAATCTCAAGTGTGCCTGTTAATTCATTATTCGGAACACCCAATATATTTTGAAGGGTCTCCACCGTAGAGGCTCCAGTTTCTGTAGGATCCAACCACTCCCTTAATCTGGATTGAGCGCTTGGTCCTGAATCCCAAGAAATTCCAAACCGACCATAAATATCATAATCATTGTTATTTTGAAGCCCATCGCAAAAAGACTGACCAGCAAACAATTGGCCTATTACCCTTCCGTTTTGATCAAATAAAGGTGATCCTGAAGAACCACTTTCAGTAGTTCCTATTTCCCATCCATCGCCAGTACCAACTGAAACACCCCCAATAAGCCAAACTTCGGTACCATTTGCGGTTTCTTTCACGGCGCCAGAATCATCTCTGCAGATTTTCATAATATCACCATTTGGATGATGTATACCAACTTCATATTCTGGATTTATGTCTCTATTATCCCATCCTGCAAAGGCAATATCCCAAGAATCTGGAACTGGGTTGAACATTTCTACTAGGGCAAAATCACTTAACGAACTATTAGCTCTTACTTCAGCCCCACTCATAGTAAAATTAGTTTGAAGATCAACGCTATCATCACCAGTACCACAAATTGGGCTCGGACTCATCCAATTAAATCGAATCGTCCAAAATGTAGGATCACTTATCTCTAAACAATGATTCGCGGTAAGTAAAAACGGTTTTTTATCTCCTCGAGTATTATTCATTAAAGATGCTGAACACAAATACCCATTACCCAAATTAAGCAGAGCTACTGCCTTTTTTACTATATCTTTTTTCTCATCAAAATCAACCCCAATTGGGCAATTAACATCATAATTACAACCACCAGAATCATTTAATCCTCGATCACTTCCGATTCCTGCCAAATCATTTACTTTCCCCATGCGATAACCATGAATCACACTGCCAATTTGCAAACTAGCTACTTCAGTAACAAAATAAGGCTCGAAATACTCCAACCAAATAAGGTCTCCTTCTATAAACCAAGAGCCAATTTTATTGTTTACACCATTTTGAGCATGTGTATAAGTTCGGGATAAATCACTTCTGTCATCATTATATAAATGAAGAGTGGCTCCTTCCGGTAAATAAAAATTACTAAAATTAACGCTTAGATTAATCGCACCAGTCGATTTTATAGCTCCTTTCCAAACTCTTCCAAGATAAGGTATGTCAATCCATTCCCCGCTTTCATTAAAATTTAATGAGATGGATCTTTCAATACCATAACGCCATGGAATACTCTTATCTAAATCATTAATACTGTCTTCTACTTTAATAGTTTCCAAATCTAAGGAAGGAAGTTCAATAGGTATGACTTGATCATTTAAATCTAAGCCCCAACTAATAGGTAAAACCTCTATTTCCTGAGAAAAACAGAAGAGAAAAGAAAAAAAGAAAAAGAAAAAAAATAAAGTTTTTTTCATTAATCACATTCGTTGGTAAATAAACAATTGTACTAATGTAGTTTTTTTATTCGATATTTTAAAACCAATTCGTCACAATGCAAAAAATCCCGATTAAGAATCGGGATTTTAGAATATAAAAGCTATTTTCTAGATAATTAACATGGCATCACCATAGGTGTAAAACCTATATTTTTCCTTAATAGCCTCAGCATATGCCTCTTTAATAAAATCGTGTCCCGCAAATGCAGAAACCATCATCAAAAGAGTCGACTTTGGGGTATGAAAATTAGTAATCATCGCGTTAGCAATACTAAAATCGTATGGAGGAAAAATAAACTTATTGGTCCATCCAGAATATGCATTTAGCATATGTCCTGAAGAAACAGAGCTTTCTAACGCACGCATTGCGGTTGTACCTACAGCACAAACACGTTTTTTACGGACTATTCCCGAATTTATAACTAATACAGAATCTTCCTCTATATTCATCTCTTCAGAATCCATTTTATGCTTGGACAAATCTTCCACTTCAACAGCACTAAAAGTTCCTAATCCCACATGAAGAGTTACCTCTGCGAAATCAACCCCTTTTATCTCAAGTCTTTTCATTAAATGTTTTGAAAAGTGCAGGCCAGCTGTTGGAGCCGCAACAGCACCCTCCTTCTTTGCGAAAATTGTTTGATAGCGTTCTGCATCTTCAGGTTCAACTTCTCGTTTTATATATTTTGGAAGAGGTGTTTCTCCTAATTCAGTCAATTTATTTCTAAACTCTTCATAAGAACCATCAAACAAAAATCGAAGTGTCCTACCTCTAGAAGTTGTATTATCTATAACTTCTGCAACCAGAGTTTCATCATCTCCAAAATATAGTTTGTTGCCAATTCTAATTTTTCGCGCAGGATCTACAAGAACATCCCATAAACGAGTTTCAGAATTTAACTCTCGCAATAAAAAAACTTCGATGCGCGCTCCAGTCTTTTCCTTGTTTCCAAAAAGACGAGCTGGAAATACTTTTGTATTGTTAAGAACTAAGACGTCATCTTCTTCAAAATAATCAATGATATCTTTAAACATTTTGTGCTCAATCGTTTTCTCTTTTCGGTTAAGTACCATCAATCGCGATTCATCTCTGTTCTCTGCAGGATATTCGGCTAATAGTTCTTCTGGAAGAGTAAATTGAAAATTAGAAAGTTTCATTCCCATAGTGCATATTTTTTAACTGTAAAAGGTGGCAAATATACAACCTCAGAATAGCGGTTGTCAAGTAAATACGTGTTTATTATTGGAAATCCACTTTAACCCCCATTTTCACTAGGTCTTCCCAAAAAGTTGGAAATGACTTTGTTACTACCATAGGGTCATTAATAATAATTGGAAAATGAAGTACAAGTGGTGCAAAAGCCATAGCCATTCGATGATCATGATAGGTTTCAATGGAAACTACATCTGTTATAGGCTGCAATCTTTTTTTTTGATTTTTAGCCTCTAACTCGAGAGAATTGGATGTAATTGTGACTGTCGCCCCTAGTTTTTCTAATTCACACTTTAAGGCTGAAAGTCTATCGGTTTCTTTTATTTTTAGAGTATGTAAACCTGTAAGCTTACAAGGAACATTTAATCCAAAGCAAGTAACAGCAATAGTCTGAGCTAAATCAGGTGTATTAACTAAGTCTAATGAAAGATAATTAGGAAGCTGCCGATTACTTTTTATTAGAGTAATTGAAGTTTCAGAAGTGTTAAAAACAGTTTCTACACCCAATAAATTATAGAAATTTACCAATTTTGCATCTCCTTGTAAACTTTGTTCAGAATAAGTAGACAGCGTAATTGAAGCTACTTCTGAAAGTGCAATAAAACTATAAAAATAGGAAGCCGAACTCCAATCAGATTCTACATTAATCACAATTTTATCGACCGTAGTTTTTGACTCAATTTTTATCGTATTTTGATCGAAAGTAGACTCAACCCCAATCTTCTTTAATAAAGCCAAGGTCATTTCAATATAGGGAATTGAAGTAACTATACCTTCCAATTCAATTACAAGTCCGTTGGGAAGTGAAGATGCAATAAGTAATAATGAAGAAATATATTGACTACTTATATCCGCCTTAATAGTTAAAGTCTTACTGCCTAGTTTTCTTCCAGTGATTTGAAGAGGTGGATATCCTTCTTTCCCAAGATATGTAATATTGGCACCCAACTCATTCAGTGCATCAACTAGAATATGTATAGGGCGCTCGTGCATTCTATCACTTCCCTTTAGAATAACTTCTACCCCTTCTTTTCCAGCGTAATAAGCGGTTAAAAACCGCATAGCGGTTCCGGCATGATGTATATCGACAATCCCTTTTGAGATTTCCAAACCTCTTTGCAAGAATTTGGTATCATCACTTTCTGAAAGATTTTCAACAATGATATTAGGATAAAGTGCTTGCAAAAGCAATAAACGATTCGACTCGCTCTTTGAACCGGTAACTACAATTTCGGATGAATGTATAGAAGGCCCTAACTTTTTTAATAAAGCTTTCATTGCAAACGATCATTATTCTTAATTCTTGCTCTAAACTTCCCGAATGTTACAAAAAATCCATAAACAAAACTGGCTAAGAAAACCCCAAGAAAGAACCTTATAAGATCCTTTTCAGTAAAGAATACCATACTAAAGCCCTCAATTGCCCACTTTATTAAAGTAAAAATTATAGCAAATGCTATAGCCAGTGAAACTACCGATTTCCAAAAACCCTTATGATTCAAAATTTTTTTAATCATCACTTTAACTTTTTATTCTCTCGATGCCTATCATGATCGCGCTCAGTTTTTGCCTCTAATTTCTTATAGAAGGCTTCGTGAAGGTTTACTCCAGTTTGGTTCGCAAGACAGAGAACAACAAATACTACATCTGCCAATTCTTCCCCTAGATCTTTATTTTTGTCGCTTTCCTTTTCACTTTGTTCTCCATATCGTCGAGCAATAATTCGAGCAACTTCACCAACCTCCTCGGTTAGCTGTGCCATATTAGTAAGTTCATTGAAATAACGAACTCCATGTTCTTTAATCCATTTATCTACTGCCTGTTGGGCATCTGTTAAATCCATTTGTCAGTCCTTATTTTTCGAATCCATAATTATAGTTACTGGGCCATCATTAATAAGTGATACATCCATCATAGCCCCAAAAGTACCGGTTTGCACTTTTCTGCCTAATTCTGTTTCAAAGTTATTAATAAATAATTCATATAAAGGTATGGCTATTTCTGGACGAGCTGCTTTGATAAAAGATGGCCGATTCCCTTTCTTTGTACTGGCTTGTAAGGTAAATTGGCTTACCACTATGACCTCCCCTCCTACGTCAAGAATCGAATTATTCATTGCATCGTTTTCGTCTGAAAAAACTCTCAGTTTTACAATTTTTCCAACTAACCAATTGATATCCTCCTGCTTATCTTCACCCTCAATACCCAATAAAACAAGGAAGCCTTTTCCAATGGAAGAAACTATTTCACCCTCTATTGATACAGATGCTTCTTTAACTCTTTGAATAACAACTCTCATGATTTCATAGAGGTGAACAAGCGATTATTTTCAGAATTATTTCACTCATTAGTATATATATCTTTTCTATAATGCTCTTCTTCCCCTTCAATAATTTGAATATAGCTTTTATAGCGTGACCAAGCAATTTTTTCACTTTCAAGTGCTTTTTTGACAGCACAATGAGGTTCATCAATATGAAGACAATTGTTAAATTTGCAATGCTCCTTCAGTTTAAAAAACTCAGGAAAATAACCACTTAGTTCTTCATTGTCTACTTCTACAATTCCGAAGCCCTTAATTCCCGGTGTATCTATTATTCTTGCTCCAAAAGAAAGATCATACATTTCGGCAAAAGTAGTAGTATGTTGCCCTTGCATATGTTGTCCAGAAATTTTAGTCGTTTTTAAATTTAAACTCGACTCCAACGCATTAACCAAGGTCGATTTTCCAACTCCACTATGGCCAGAGAACATACTAACCTTAGCCCGCATCATATCTTTTACTTTATCAATGTTCTTTCCCGTAGTTGCAGAAATACCAAGGCATTCATAACCTATTTCACGGTACATAGCTACCAAAAGCTTGATTTCTAAAAGTTCGTCTTCATTATAAGAATCTATCTTGTTAAAAAGCAGTACGGCTTTAATATGATAGGCTTCTGCGGAAACTAAAAAACGATCAATAAAACTCGTAAAAGTAGGTGGATTGTTGAGAGTAATTAATAAAAAGGCAATATCTACATTGGCGGCAATAATGTGAGTTTGTTTTGAAAGATTTACAGACCTACGAATTATATAATTATCTCTTTCCTCAATTTCATTAATAACACCAATTGTCCCATCACCTTTGGCTTCTACCTCAAAAATAACATGATCACCAACCGACACAGGATTCGTGCTTTTTATCCCCTTCATTCTAAATTTACCTTTAATCCTACACTCATAAAAAGTTCCGTTTTCGGATTTTACCGTGTACCAGCTTCCAGTAGATTTATAGACAACACCTTTGTTCATTTCACAAAGTTGCAAAACTTTTTATTCATTCATTACCTTTTTTTGGTGATTAATAGATTCCTGATGTATGGCTTTAAAAATACGAAGCATAAATTCTTCGCTTAAATCATTCTCCTCTCCTTCTAAAATCATATTCGCTAAAATTTCGTTCCATCTTTTGTTTTGAAGGATAGCAACATTGTTTTCCTTCTTTAAGAGTCCAATAGAATTAGAAATTTTCATGCGCTTCCCAAGTAATTCAACAAGCTTATTATCTAGTACATTTATTTGAGTCCTTAATGTATTTAATTGATTCTTATAAGCCCTAGTTGTATCTTCTAGCTTTCGAACTCTTAAATCTACAGTTATTTGAGCTAAGGTTTTTACCGTGATTTGTTGTGCGGCGTCGCTCCATGCATTATCTGGATCAAAATGTGTTTCAATCATTAAACCATCATAGTTTAGATCGAGAGCGGTTTGACATAAATCAAATATTGTATCTCTGCGCCCAGCAATGTGTGACGGATCTAATATTAAGGGTAAATCGGGAAATTTATTCTGTAAATCAATTGGAATTTGCCATTCAGGATTATTTCTATATTTTGTTTTTTCGTAAGTAGAAAAACCGCGATGGATAACACCTAGATTTTTAACGTTAGCCGTAAATAATCTCTCCACTGCTCCTAACCACAGAGATAAATCTGGATTTATAGGATTCTTGACTAAAACTATTTTATCTGTCCCTTTTAACGCCTCTGCAATTTCCTGTACAATAAAAGGAGAAACGGTTGTGCGAGCTCCAATCCATAAAATATCAACATTATGCTGCAAAGCTAAATCTACATGATTTGCATTAGCAACCTCCGTTGTAGTAAGTAAACCTGTCTCCTCTTTTGCCTTTTGTAACCATTTTAAACCCAAGGCTCCAACACCCTCGAACATTCCGGGACGAGTTCGCGGTTTCCAGATTCCGGCACGTAATACAGTTGTATCAGTATCTTTTAACTGATGTGCAATTTTCAGCAATTGTTCTTCCGTCTCTGCACTACAAGGACCGGCAATTACGAGCGGGTGGTCCAATCCAAATTTATCCAGCCAAGATCTAAGGTTTTTATTGTTTATCATTTAATAACACATTTAAAAATTGACTTGGTGAGTTTTCAATATTATGATTGTAAACCCCTAGTATTTTAAGCTCTTTCACGGCTTTCTTAAGAACGTCAATTACTTCTATAAAAAGTTCGTAATTATCAAACAATACATCCACAAAGAAAGCATATTGCCATGGTTTTCCAACAATTGGTAAGGATTGAATTTTTGTTAAATTTATATTGAAAGTACTGAACAATTGTAGGGTATTTGCGAGACTGCCTGGGTCATGAGCAAGTTCAAATTTTAGAGTTGCCTTATTGGCGTTTTTGAAGGGTGGTAGTTCTTCCTTGCCTATTAAAACAAAACGAGTATGATTTTCTTTGGTATTTTGGATATTACTATCAAGGATCTTTAGTCCGAATTTTTCGGCGACTTGTTTACCAGCAATAGCCGCAACACCTTTCAAATTTCCTTCTTTTATCTTTTTAGCTTCGGAAGCGGTATCCATTCCTTCAATAATTTTTAATTGTGGCGGTAATTTTCGAAGGTAATCTTTACATTGAAGTAAGGCAACTGGATGTGAATGCACTTCTTCTATATCATAAATCGTCTCACTTTCTAAGGCCATAATATACATTTGAATATTGAGAAAAACTTCTTCATAGATCAGCAAACCACTGGTATCTATTAAGTTATAATTAGGCAGAATTGAACCTGCAATCGTATTTTCAATCGCTAACACCCCAAAATCAGCATCAAAGTTATTTATACATTCCGTGACTTTCTCAAAAGTATCACACATTATTAATTCAATTTCTGTTTTTGGAAATAAAAGGCGTGTTGCTATATCATGAAATGAACTTTCGATTCCTTGGATTGCAATCTTCATAAGTTTCGTATTTAAAAGTAGTATAAAAAAAAAGTCTCGAAATAAATTTTCGAGACTTTTAATAATTAATATGTTAAATTAACTACATCACAATCTCGGGTATTTCCCTAAAATAGAAGAACCAAAAATTGAAATATGTACTTAAATTGTTCATTGTTCGTTTATGAATGGCTAAAGTAAACAAAACTTTAAAACGGCAAAATCTTTTTTCAACTTTTTTAATTATGTAGCTTTACCGCACGATACTATGTCCATAAAAGTCACAAATATTACTAAAACATATGGGGCTCAAAAAGCGCTTCACAATGTTTCATTCTCCATCGAAAAAGGAGAAATTGTTGGATTCTTAGGCCCAAATGGCGCAGGAAAATCTACTATGATGAAGATTCTCACTACCTTTTTGAAGGCGTCTTCTGGAACTGCAATTGTGAATAATTTTATTGTTTCAGAAGATAACATGAACATACAAAAAAGTGTAGGTTACTTAGCCGAACACAATCCATTATATCATGAAATGTACGTGCGTGAGTATCTTCAGTTTAACGCTGAAATATACAAAGTCCCAAAATCTGAAATTGATAAAATAATAGAAATCACTGGCCTTACTTCCGAAGCACATAAAAAAATCGAGCAATTATCTAAAGGGTATCGACAGCGAGTTGGGCTAGCCAATGCCTTACTACATAATCCAGACGTGCTTATATTAGACGAGCCAACAACCGGGTTGGATCCTAACCAATTAATTGAAATACGGGATTTGATAAAAAACGTTGGGAAATCTAAAACAGTATTACTTTCAACTCACATAATGCAAGAAGTTGAAGCTATTTGTGATCGTGTAATTATTATCAATAAAGGAGAGATTGTTTTAGATAAAAAGCTGAGTGAACTTAGTAACAACTCTCAACAAATTATAGAAGTTGAATTTGACTACAGGGTTGAGGAAATAAGCTTACAACGTATTGCTGACGGTTTAAAGGTGGAAAACACAGCAGGATTTGTATACCTCCTATATTTTAACTCTGAAAAAGATATGCGGGCTAAAGTATTTGATTTTGCCCACGAAAATGGGCTGAAAATTCTTCAACTCAATCAAAAAAATACCACACTGGAGAAATTGTTTATTGAACTGACTACTCAAAAATTAGCCTTCCTGTAAAAAGTTCTTCTACTTCAACAACTGGAGGATGAGTTTTGCAAATAACATCTCCAAGGCCTGTTATCGTCCCTTTGATAAGATTTTGAGGACTAACAATCATTTTATTAGTACTTCTATGGAAAAAATAAAGGTGTTTAACTTCAAGTTCTTCAGCCTCCACACGAACATCTCCATCAATTAAACCAAAAAAGGCCACATTTGCTTTACCGGCCAAATAAAACCTCGAAACACCATTGGCAAAAATCCGCAATCGTTGGACATCTAAATTATTTATTCTGAAATCTCCATCTATATGATATAATCCTTCACTCATGCGATCATCTGAAACCAGGTTGAGTTCTTCAAATTCAATCTTGCCTATACCTACAACCGTAAATCCAGAACTATTTCGAATTTCATCAATATTTGGAGTCGTGACATATACCTTAGTGATTGCATAGTCTCTAACAAAATTGCAGCTATTCCTATCGCTTATTGTTAGAATACTATCTTCAACTTTTACTATTATTTCATTCATAAGATTTGATCCAGTTTCAACAATTACTGACTGGGTTTCACCTTGCGAAATAAACAATTGTACTCTTTCCCAAACTTGAATCTTTTTAAATACCTCCGCTTCAAACTCTTCTTGAATGATGTCTCCAGAATTTTGAAAACAGTCGAAACTGCTGTCGGGTCCGCAGCCTAAAAGAACCAAAACAATAAGTGTATAAATTATTCTGTGCATTTTCTTTACTAAAGTCGAACGCCTAAACCAAACTCAACTGCTTCGGCCTTCGCCCAATGTGATTTTAAGGTTATTGCGGCAAATAGTTTATCACTAAATAAATATCTTTTTATTCCCAATCTTAAATAAAATTTATTTTCAAATTCATAAGGCCAATATACGTATTTTCCGATTTGAGATACGAAAGCCAACTTATTAAATCGCAACTCATGGCCAATGAAAACCCCAATCCGTCTATAATCTTCATCTCCAGCTAGACCATCTTCAGGAAAAGCAATGGACCTATATCTTATAAGCTCCTTCAAGAAAAGAGAATAAAAAACATCCACCCCAATTTGAAAAGTACTAGTATAATTAATACGTTTGTCGGCAAACGCAGAAATAACATAAAAAGGAAACTGTCCAAGACCATTTACGTCGGCTTCATTTAATCCCGTACGAAATACAAGATTATATTTTATACGTTCAGCATAATTCGAACTTCGCCATTCACCAGTAGAAATATATTGAGGAAAATTAATGCTATTAAACTGATAACTTAAGCCGGCATTTATAAGCAAGGTATTTGTACTACTATTAGGAGCCTTAAAATTTCCATTTGAATAATGTATAAGACCAAGCCCCATATGAAAACCAATCCCTTTATAAAGGTTTTCCTTTACATAGTTTAACCTAATTAAAGTAGAAGCTAAAAGCCTACTGCCAAATGCATTATTATAAAAATTTGTTTCAGGATCATAAGGGTTACTAGCATATGCTATTCCCTGACCGATTCCAAATGTTATGCTTCGTTTTAAAAAATACCAATTAAAGTGAGCCAAAACAGCATAATTCTCTCCTAAAATCGGGTTTTTTAAATCTTGATATACAAAAGTAAAGCCCCAATCGGGGTAATTATATCGGCTTTCCCATTCATTATAACCGTAGGTTTTACGATTAAGACTAAACATAACCCCAGAAGGATGATCTATGATTAAATGTGATATATCAGGATTGTGTTCAAGGATACTTCCTGTAAAATAATCTGCATCAAGTGAAAAAAAATTCAACTCATTCTGTTGAGCAAGTGTAATTTGAGTGAAAGAAATAAGGAATATAAAACAAAAAATATATTTCATTTTTTTAAGCAAGGCGTAAATATACATTAATCCTGAAATAGTTGGTAATCCCAGAATAAAAGTATCTTTATTTTAACATAATAATAGAGAGACTTCAGAAATCTATATAAACAAAATTATTTACTAAATTCTTGGTAAACTTAAGTGATTTTTGAACTCTTAAAAAGGTAAGTTAGACAAATCTACGTTGCCCCCCGAAAGAATAATACCAACTTTTTTATTTTTGAATCGTTCTTTTTCTTTTAGCAGGGCAGCAAAAGGAACCGCACTAGATGGTTCAATAACAAGTTTTAATCGCTCCCATATCAACTTCATGGCCGCTATGATTTCGATCTCTTCAACTCTTATAATTTCACTTACTAATTCCTTAATTATTGGAAAGTTTATATCTCCTAAGTTTGTTCGCAATCCATCGGCAATTGTATGAGATTCCGTATTAGTTTCAATTATTCCACTTTGGAGAGATCGATATGCATCATCCGCCTCCATAGGTTCCCCTCCAATTGTACTACAATTATCTCCAAAATGATAAGCAGCTAGTGCGGTTCCTGCAATAAGTCCGCCACCACCTACAGGAGTAAAAATATAATCTAATTCCGTGCAATTTTCAAGTAATTCTAAGGCCGCTGTGCCTTGACCAAGAATAACGTCAATATTGTTTGAAGGGTGTAAAAAAGTGGCGCCAGTTTCTTTAACTATCCTTTTAGATTCTGCTTCTCTTGATTCTAATGTTGGTTTACATTCGGTAATTATTCCGCCATAACTTTTAACAGCTTCTTTCTTCACAGATGGCGCATTAAAAGGCATAACGATAAAAGCCTTTACTCCAAGATTACTTGCCGCGAGAGAAAGAGCTTGTGCAAAATTTCCAGAAGAATGTGTTACCACCCCCCTTTTTCTTTCTTCAATATCTAATTGTAATATCGCATTTATTGCACCACGCATTTTAAATGCCCCCATTTTTTGAAAATTCTCGCATTTAAAAAAGATGTTCGCACCTGAAATATCGTTAAGTAATCGAGATGTAAGGATTGGTGTTCGGTGTATAAAAGGCGAAACACAATTATAAGCCTCGTTTAAATCAGTTTTTGAGGGAAAGGATGGTAGGCTAGACATATTCATCTATTTTTTTAAGATGAAATGTATTACTAATTATTTAAGTGAATTCCACACTCTCTATTTTGAAACGCCTTAACCGGATCGTAATAATCCAATTCAACAGGTAATTGATGCTTTTGTATATATGCTTGAATCTCAGTTTCTGAAAAGTAATAAAATGGACTCACTTTTAAAATGCCATCTTTACTAAAACTTAAAATACCTATATTTTCTCTGTAAGAAGTTTGATATCGACGCAAGTTTGTAAACCACACATCCGGTTGATGTTCTTTTAGCGCCCTTCCAAAGGGTTCTAATTTCACCTTTTCTGCAAAAACAGGATGTAATGGATTATCGATAGTTGGCACCCCAAAAGTTGTATTTAAGAATGCAGTGGTGTATTTTGGAGCAAAAATCTCAATACGCAAATCTAGTTGCTTAATTAATTTATTAGCATGAATATGTGTTGCCTCAGTATTATAACCTGTGTCACACCAAATTACTTGAATATTTTTTTTAATTTGAGTAATCGCAAATAAGATCGCGGCAGAATAAGCCCCAAAACTTGTTGTGACTACTGGTTTTTTTGCTATTTTTAGTCCAAATTTAATGATCGTTTCTGGATCTTCATAACGGAGATTTTCGTTAAATAATCCAATATTATTGGGTGTAATTATATCCGAAACCATTTCAACCTATCGATTTAGTAGACTTTGCAAAAGTAATCAATTTAATTTATATTAAAGATTAGAAATCATTTTTAATAATTAAATCCTCTAAAGAGGTGTTTTCAAGTATTTTGAGGCTGCTATCTCTTAATTCAATCATTAACTTATGCACACTACAGCCCTCCTCATCAGGACAATCATCACATTTTTCATAAAAGTTTAAACTTACACATGGCACTAGCGCAATTGGTCCTTCCAAAATTCTGTAAATAGCGGCAATGGAAATATCTTTTGCATCTTTCAGTAAATAATAACCACCTCCTTTGCCCTTTTTAGAGCCCAAAAAACCAGCTTTCTTAAGTGTAAGAAGTATGCTTTCCAAAAACTTTAATGAAATATTTTCTGAAGAAGAAATTACAGAAATCTGAATAGGCAAATCATCTCCATTTCGTGCAAGATAAGAAAGTGCTTTTAATCCGTATTTGGTTTTTCTGGATAACATGGAATTATATTAGTATAAATTTAAGCTATTCTTATCAATCTTTTTTCAATTAAAATAATTCCTTTGCAATTGTCTTAATATTCTCACTTTTTCCCATTGAGTAATAGTGTAAAAACGGAATTTTTTTCTCAAACAGCTCTTTGCTCTGGGCAATACACCACTCTACACCAACCTGTTTAACTGCATCATTATTATTACATTTCAATACTTCTTTAATAAGACTTTCAGGCAAATCAGCATTAAATCGCTGCGGAATTATATTGAGTTGCTTTTTTGTAGATAATGGTTTTAGCCCAGGAATAATGGGAACAGTTATACCTTCAGCTCTACATCTATCTACAAAGTTAAAATACTTCTGATTATCAAAAAACATTTGCGTTACTACATAAGACGCGCCGTTTTTTATTTTTTTCTTTAAGAAATGAATATCACTTTCCATATTAGGTGCTTCCAAATGTTTCTCTGAGTACCCAGCTACGCCGATGCAAAAGTTAGTAGGAGTTGAATTCTGTAATTCCATATCCAAGTAATTTCCTTTATTAAGCTCGGTAATTTGTGTCACCAAATCACAAGCATAGGAATGACCATCCGTTTCAGGTATAAAATAGGTTTCCGTTTTAACCGCATCACCTCTAAGCGCCATCACATTTTCAATTCCTAAAAATCCTAAGTCTATTAGAAAATTTTCCGTGTCCTCCTTCGTAAAACCACCACATAAAATATGAGGAATAGCGTCTACATTGTATTTGTTCTGAATGGCCGCACAAATTCCTACCGTTCCTGGACGTTTTCTAACTACTTTCTTCTGTAGTAAACCACCCGCTTTTTCCTCGTATACATATTCTTCCCTGTGATATGTTACATCAATAAATGGAGGTTTAAACTCCATCAATGGATCAATTCCATCAAAAATTGATTGAATATTCTGTCCTTTTAAAGGAGGTAATATTTCAAAAGAGAACTGCGTTTTTCCTTTTGCTCTTTCAATATGTTCTATAACTTTCATTTAATCTGCTATATTCGTTTGAAGCCATTTTTTAGCTATTTCAAAATCTATGTTTTTTCGATTTGCAAAATCAAGTATTTGATCTTCTTTAATTTTTCCGAGACCGAAATATCGCGCCTCCGAATTTCCAAAATAATACCCAGAAACCGAAGCCGCCGGCCACATTGCCATACTTTCTGTCAATTCAACTCCAATATTTTCTTTTACGTTTAGGATTTCCCAAATAGTTTGTTTTTCGAGATGATCTGGACAGGCTGGATAACCAGGTGCTGGTCGAATACCCTTATAATTCTCCTTTATTAATTCTTCGTTAGCAAGAACTTCATTCGTCGCATAACCCCAATGATTCATTCTCACTTCTCTATGCAAATATTCGGCAAAAGCCTCTGCTAATCGATCTGCCAAGGCCTTCACCATAATCGAATTATAGTCGTCATGATTGGCTTCATATTTTGCAGCAAGCTCTTGAGTTCCAAAACCTGTTGACACGCAAAAACAGCCAATATAATCCTGTTTTCCAGATACCTTAGGGGCAATAAAATCAGACAAAGCGATATTTGGACGCCCCTCTGCTTTTCTGCTTTGTTGTCTAAGGCTTCGAAAAATAAATTCTTCTTTAGAAGTAATTACCAAAATATCATCTTCCTCTGAGTTGGCTGGAAACAAGCCAAACACGGCCCTTGCGCTAAGTAATTTTTTTGAAATTATCCGATTGAGCATTTGTTGGGCATCTTTAAATAATTCTGACGCCTGTTCCCCAACTACTTCATCAACCAAAATATTCGGATATCTCCCATGTAGCTCCCAGCTTCTAAAAAAAGGACTCCAATCGATAAAGTCTATAAGGAGAGACAAATCAAAATCATTAAGAACTTGAACTCCAATAAAATTTGGTTTTACAATTTCAGAAGTATTCCAATTAATTTGAAATTTATTTTCCCTTGCCTCTTTAATTGAGAGATAATCCTTTACCGTTTGACGTTTTTTAAAATTCTCTCTA
>BS_KBA_SWE02_21mDRAFT_10000230_pt1 | contig 20340 bp, 24 predicted proteins | sample BalSeasSWE02_21m_FD_9196 | JGI IMG/M metagenome (IMG submission 9196)
TGAGTAAAGAGCAGCATCTAATGTACTAACCAACAAAGCAGCACCAATTCCTTTACCAGCAACATCAGCAATGATTAAAGCGTATTTACCATTACCTAAATTAAAACAATCATAATAATCTCCACCAACCTCTTTTGATGGAATATTTATTCCAGCAAGTTCATAGCCTTCGATTTTAGGTAAAGTCTCCGGGAGGATCATTTTTTGAATGGAGGCGGCCACGTTTAATTCCTGCTCCATTTTTTCTTTCTCAATTGCTTGGTTATTTAAATATTGATTTTCAATTGATGCTTTTACTTGTCGAGATATTGCATCTAATAAAAGTCTGTCTAATTCATTAAAATCTGAAACTCCTTTTCTTGATTCCTTATCTGCTAATGTAAAAGTGAATAATCGATCTTCAAACTCGAAGAATGTTTCCAATTTGAACTTAGATTTATGAATTTCACTTGCAGATAAATTTGGAGGGAAAGAATGTTGTTCTATAACTTTACCATTAGTACTTATCTCTAAGAATGCAGCAGAGGCATTTGTTAATGGGGCAACTCTCTCAAGAGCTAAGTCAAATAAAATACTCCTTTTATCATAGCGTGATACTTCAATTACAGTGTCAATTAGATTATTAAGTTGAACTACTTTTTCGTTCAGTTCAAACATCAGTCCTTTAACTCTTTTTTGATTTAGAAATGATCTGTATGCGGCATCAAAAACCTGAAGAAGAATTTGAAGAGTGATTTTATCCAAATCATTAAATGCACTCTTATTCATTTTATGACCCATAAGGATTCCTAAAAAAGACTTATCAGCTAATGGAAGAAATATTGATAAATCATATTTTTCATTTTCAAAGTACTTTATTGCAAAAACGTTTGAGTTACTCAAATAATTGAAATCAGTTGGATCGAATTCTTTTTTCGAAGCAACACTATTCCATTTAAAATCTAACCGAATTTTATGAAAGGCATATATTTCAGATATTAAAAAGTTTCCTCTCAATAAATGGAGAAAATTCTCAATCATCTCAACAAGACTGAAAGATTTGGAAAGGATTTCAAATCCTTCCTGAAATGATTCAGCCTGCAGAGAAAGTTTTTCTACAAGGTTATTATTTTCCAATATGTAAATCTTTTATTATGAATGGACAACTACTTTTGATGCTCAAAGCAAAAGTAATACGAATATTTTGTTCGCTTAATTATTATAGCGCTATTTAAAAAGTTTACTGTATTGCCATTTCGAAAGAGCCTGCCTGTCGGCAGACAGGTCTTCGACTGAGAAATCTTTAAATTATACCACGGAAAAGATCTCTACCTTCGGTCGAAATGACACCGACTTGACTTCTGTAACACTCTCCACAGACGAGTCATTGAGTGAGTCATCTTTACAATTTTAACATATAAAATTTCTCTTCTGATAGAATCAAAATGACAGCAACCAGAATAGTGGAATAAATCAAAACCAACCGTTCAACCTGAGTTAGTCAAAGAAAAAATCAGCCTTTTAAAGCAGACTCAACAGTATCGGTCTTATCGGCAAACTGAAATAACCCCATAATAGAAAAAGTTTTTTCTATTGTTGGATCAAGATTAGTAAAAACAAGTTTACCGTTATCTTGATTAAGTTTTTCAATAATTTCAATTAGATGAGAAATACCAATTGAATTTACGACCTTTGAATTTTCCAGGTTCAGAATAAGCTTGTTTATCCCGTTATGTTTTAAAAACTCCTGAACAATTTTTTCACCACCGACATTGTTGATATATCCTTCGGTTTTTATTATCAGGGCTTTATCGTGTAATTCTGAAATTAAATTAAAATCTGTGCTCATTAAATCTCTCCAATTAGATTAAGTTTTTAGTAATAGTTATTCTTGTACCATTAGGACCCGATTCAATTATCAGATCATCGGACATAGATTTCATTAGTTTGAGACCCCATCCGCGTTTATGTGAACTGTGAATTTTATCAGCAATATTTGGATCTTCAATATTTTCAGGTTCAAATCCTGCCCCAAAATCAGTTACAAAGATTACTAATTTTTCCTTTGCCATACTAAACTCAACTTCTACGTTCGGATATTCATCACCAGAATGTTCAAGTCCATTTATAATAGCTTCAGTTACAATAATTTTAGCCTCCCCGATCTTATCATCGGAGATTCCTAAGTATCTGCCCATAATTTGCAGACTTTCAATTGCTACCAATTCGATATCAGGAACTTTTGGTAGCTTGATCTCTAATTTGATGTTTGAGTCCATTAAATCTCTTTCAAATAATATTAAAATAAATGTTATTTACTTTAGGCCAGAACCCAGATAAGAATATAATACTTTTTTATTTATATCTACAAAATTTCTTTTGATACTTTGCACTAAAAATAACTGATACTAAAAGCCAAAAAGCACTGCAATATTTATTTGATGCGTATTACAACAAAGGCAATATCATCATCCTGTGCTCTGCCATTCATCCAATTATCACCAGCCTTAACAAGCTCATTTATTATTTCATCCGGATTATGATTAAGGATTTTACTAAAATCACTTTTTACTCTAGAGTAATCGAACATTTCTTCTTCATTATTCATCTGTTCCGGTAAACCGTCATTTAATAATAAAATTGTATCCCCACTTTTCAATTACATATCAGATAATAAAATAATTTGTGCAAAAATAATCTTAATTAAAGTGCCCGTGTTAGTACTATTGTAGCATTCTATAGGACTTTTATTGCGTTTATAGTTTTTTGCGGGAGCTTAGTTCTGCCCTTTCAATTTTTAACCAGCAGAACCTATGGTTTATAAGTCCCGATAACTACAATATTGATTAAAAAACTATTATTTGCCATAGTTTGATCCTACCAGATTTACTGACATTTGAATTTTATCGCTTACTCTATTTCCAATTAAAGATTTAGTAATTCCAAAATCGGAAAGCTTTATATAAAATTTAGCAACTATGCTTATCAAATCACCCAGCATTATTGTTTTTGTTGTTTCGTTTCCCAACAAATATTTCATCGCTGCATTGGCGTAAACCAGATTAATTTTTCCGTGTAGAGTAAATTGGCCCAATAAAACCATTTTTAATAAATTATCTTCTACTAAATCGATTCTCTCAATTTCTTTTATTTTGGAACTAATAGCTGGGTATTTCTCTTAGTTAAGCCAGGGTACACTTCGTAAATGCTTCTCTCTTTTTTCGATTCCCGTTTTTATTGATGATACCGAAATTGAAACCTCACCACTTAAAGCTGATTTTACATCTTTAACATCAAAAGATACTTTACCCCAAACATCATTTGTTAAACCTGTGATATTTTCATAACGGGCTTCGCTATAAAAAGTAGCCTGATTTCTTTCCTGACTATCTTTGAGATTAAAGACTTATATACCCCTAGAGGGCAAATTAAAACCTTGAGAATAGATATTTGTAACAAGACAAGAAAACAAAATTAAAATTACAAACGATTTAAACATAACATCCCTTTTTACATTTATGTGATTGATTGAATTAATAAACTATAATTGAAAATATAAGGAAATAACTGCCTATTGAAAATGAGAGTTTGATAATTCTAACTCAATTCTGCTCTAAATATTCTTCTTCTAGTTGATCCACGCGCTTCTGATGTTTTTCAAAATTAATGAATCTGATAAGGACAAGCATTACTCCCGCAAAAACTATATAGCAAAGAATTACATATTCCCAATTAAATAAATCTTTTAATGGTCCAAGTAAAGCGGCACCTGCAGCAAGCCCCAGATTTGAAATTGCCATATAAAGCGTAAACTGTGTTGCAGAAACTCTCTTCCAGCATAACTGCATTGCCGAAGCAAAAATAGCAATTGTAGTAAAGGTTAATAAAACATAAAAACCAATTATAAAACCTGCTACAAACAAATCATTCTGCCAAAGATTTTTAAGAAAAGACATTGCGGCAACAATTACAATTAAGGAACCCAAATAGACAGATATCATTTTTACTTTACCAAAATAATCGATGAGGAAACCGCCGATAATCATTCCAAGAACGCCTGATATAAGATTTGCAGTTGCAAATATTTGGGAATAATCAGTATCTGCCCACCCCAAACCTTGAACCGTAAAAACAGGTAATAAGGTATCAATTAATCCTCTACCCACAGAAAAACTGAAAGCAGCAACACCCATCATAAAACTAACGGGCAGGAAGAAGACCTTATACAGACTTTTAAAAATACTTTTCCAGCTATGTAATTGAATTTTTTCTGCCACTTTTGAGGCTTCGCCCTTTGTCCATGGTAACAATTTTTCACCAGGTCTTTCTCTGAGTAATAACGGAATAAGTATAATTACGGAAACAATTAGTGAAAATGATACAATCGCATAGAAGTATCCATAATGGCTCATTATCCAGCTGCCCGCAGCTACGGAAGCAGAAATACCTAATGTTTTTGAACCCCACATCAGACCATTTGCCCTTGCCTGCTGATCGACAGGTAAGATATCAATCGCCATTCCATCGACGGCAACGTCCTGAAAGACCTCAAAAAAACTGACAATAAATCCTATAATCATTAATGAGGATAAATTATTTATCGGATCGATAATCAGAGACATTGATAAAAAACTTACTATCAATCCAAACTGACCAAATAAAACCCAGGGTCTTTTTCTTCCCATTGCTAAAAAAGTAAATCTATCCATAAGCGGCGCGTTGAGTATTTTTAGGCTCCATGGAATTCCGACTACTGCAACGTAAGAACCAATTTCAGCGGGACTTTTTCCATTCATTGCCAGCCATGCTGGAATACCATACCATAGCAATCCTTCAGGAATTCCTTGTGCAACATACAATGCTGCAAAAGTAAAATACCTTAGAAAGGTATTTTCAGATAGAGAGGGAAGTGGTTTAGACTTTGTTTTATCAGAGTTGACAAAAAGCATAAATAGACTTTCATGTTTTTATGAGCGTTTTTTGGAGTACTTTAATAAAGATGTCATCTTTAAAAAAAGATGACACCTTGAATGGAAATTTATTAGCTTGCGATTAATTCAACGGTTTGAGAGTGACATCACGGAAATATTTCGTTCCAATATAAGTTCTCATATCAAACCGTTTTGAAGTCATCTCATTCATTTTTTCTTCATCACTGGTTTTATAATGCTGCTCCTGAATTTTTTTCATCTTATCATCGTCGCTTTGACTGTAATCAAGCGCATCACTAAAGTTTTTGTACAATGTCGCAATTGCAATATCCCAATCGTCAGGGCTTGAAGGAGTATTTAGAAGAATATAATAACCTTCATTTAATCCTTGCTTCTTTGCTTCCTCTTGTGTTTGGAGAAAATTTGCACGAAGGTATTTCATATAATTATCAAACTGACCGGGTTTAGTTCGGTAGAAACTTACAACACGAACATTACCTTCTGTGTAATGCTCTTGAGCAAACGTACCTGCAGAAAAAAGCACTAGAAAGAACAGTGGAAGAACGAACATTCTGAACGATTTCATTTTTATATCTCCTTTGTTTAATTGATTGTTTATTATTTCTTTTTCAATTCAATCTGAATTACTTCATAAGATTTTTTCCCAGTATTTTCAGGTTGATGTGAAGTCTCCGGTGACCAAACAACATCACCCGATTTGAATTTTATATCCTTTGTTTTCCCGTCCGGGAATGTAAATTTTCCTTCCCCATCAGTCATAAATATTGCAACTCCTTCTGGATGTGAATGCATAACTGATTTTTCTCCAGGTCCGTAAGTGATCCGTAATACACGCACTTCATCATTTTCAAACTCAACTTTATAATGTTTGGGATCAACTTTTGCCGCATCCTGCGCAAAAGCATATCCGGATAACATAATCATTACAAATAATGCAGTTAATACTGCTTTGATACCTTTCATAGCACTTGCTCCTTTTTGTTATTGAACTATTTCATTTCTGCTGACACAGGTGTCATTGTAAAGCCAAGTTGTTTCATTAGTCCTTGAGTATCATAAGTAACATATTCATGTGTTAATTTTCCATTAGTAAAATGAAGAATGGCTATTCCCCAAAAATTAACTTGCTTTCCTGTTGGCGGTATTGCACCAGGTCCTGTATTTGTGCCCGTAACATTCCAGCGAACTGTTACCTTATTATCTGCAAATATTTCCTCATCGACAGTCAATTTAAGATCAGGATATGCTGTTCTAAAAGCTGTTACAACATTTTTATATCCATCTATACCTTTTACATCAGTTAATTCATTTTCACTTCGTACGAGGTTTGGATTCCAAAGTGAATCAACATCATCGAAATTTCCCGTATTCCAAATTTCAATACCTTTATCTAAAATTGGTTTCAGCTCCACAGATGGGTCTGGTTTTGGCTGCTGGCATCCTGTGGCAAAGATTACGGCAATTACTAAAAACAAAGAACCTGTTTTTAGAATTGTGTTAATTAATTGTTTCATAGCATTAGCTCCTTTATTGATTAAAAATAATATCATTAGCCTTAGAACATTTTTGAAAAGTGCATATGAACTGTCATCCATTTTCCATCTTGTTTTACTAAAACCGTGCTGCTTCTTCCTGTTTGATAATTTATCTGCCCACCGGTTTCCATCCATGTAAATGTAAAATACGCAGTTATCACTGCTGTATTTCCGTTATAGAGTTGAACTTGTTCGTCCTGCTGACGGTAGTTTACATATGCAAGCAAAGCTGTTCCCTCAATAAAAGCTTTCCAGCCGGCCGCATCGTAGCGCAATGGTGATACAACGCCTGTGAATTCAGTATTGTCCTTTACAAAGTTTGAAAAATATGTTTTGTACTCCTGTTTATTAAAAGCATCGATGTTTTTACTAAGTACAGCCAACACATCTTCTTTATCACCGGCAAAAGAGTTGCCTGCTAATACTGCAAAAAAAAGTAAAACTGCAATTAATTTTAAATGTTTCATTTGTAGTCCTTTTGTTTTGTTAATAAAAAAATTTTTGATTTTACTATTTAGAAGTGCTTCCACCACGATCACCGATCAATAACCACATACCGTCTTTTTTCATAAGAATGTCAGTCCAGGTCCCCTCACTATTTTCTTTTTTTCCTGTTTCATTGTCTTTAATTACCATAGAATAATAATAATCTGCATAAGCAAAATCACCTTTTACCCAAATGGCCATAGGAGTAAGAGTATAAATTTCTATTGAACCAGTTCTTAACATATATTCTATCCACTTGCTAGTGTTAGCTTTGTTCTGGGGTACTTTGGATTGAAAATCCCATCCCATATAACTTTCGTCATAATATGACATATCTGTTTTAGCATCTCCTTTTGCAAAAACATCCCAGTATTTCTGTACGCCGGACCAGACATCTTTTTGTTCTGATGACCATTGTTGAGCAAAACTGTTGCCCGATAGAATTACAAACGTCATCATAATTGTGAACATTGAAATAAACCTTTTCATAGTGCCAACTCCTTTTTTATTTTCACTTTTAATTTATTAAGACATAATTATTTACTATTTAATAGAGAGATCAATCTGCTTTATAAACTTCCAACTCAATCTCTATCATAAACTCCGGCAATGCTAACTCTTTAACGCCAAGCCATGAGCCAGTTGGAAATTGCTTTGTGTAAATTGTATTTCGGTATTCAGATTGAATTAGGAATTCAGGCATATTTGTTGTAAAAATATTTTCAACAACAACATCATCAAAGGTACAGCCATAATGTTTTAATACTTTGTCCAAATCAGAGTAACAATTTTTCATTTGCTGTGCTAAATCACCTACCGCAGTAGGATTACCCGCATTATCCATGCTAACTGCACCAGATATTTTAATATCTTCTCCAATTTTTACTGCATGAGTATAACCATAGGCTTTTTCAATTTCAGGACGAAGAAAAAAATACTCTGGTGTTTCATTCTCTTCCTGTTCCATTTCAGATTTATCCTGCATTTGCTGGCAACCTGTTGAAATAAAAACAGTAGTCATCAATAACAGAAAACTTATTTTTAGAATTGAGTTCGATTTTACCTTCAAATTACTATCTCCTTTTTGATTGTTTATGATAGTTATAAAAAACAGGCAGATGTTTCACTGCCTGTTCTAATTATAATAATTTAATGTGATCTAAGTTATTCGATCACATTAAATCTTTATTGCTAAATAATTAGATTATTTCAAAGTGAAATCAATATGATTGTGTTGACCAGGATTTAGAAGGAACTTCATCTGCAATTGGCGTGAACTTCCTCCAGCGCCGTCCAGAGTCACCGCTGCATTTCCGTTAACTACCCAAGCATTAATGTTGGGATCTTCAACGAGGAAAGCGAAACAATACGTCTCTCCAGTGACCTCATCCACAAAACAGTATTCCTCAATTGTACCTGTGAATTTTGTATTCATATGTCCTGTACCCAGGTATGTCTCAAGGGTAGCAAAGTTCTGGTAGAACGCATCTGCTCGGTTGGTAGACAACTTTACCGAAATAGTCCCCTTTGGATTAATGCGCCAGAAATCTCCCTTTCCATAGTTACCTGAAAAAAAGGCTACCTCACCACTGGTAAAAAAGCAGCCATATTCGTTGCATTCAAATGCAACATTTTTTAATGCTCCGATGGAATAACCGAAAGGTGAAGGTTCAATGAAGTATGCTCCATGCTCCAGATTGTTATCTTTCATAACCTTAGCTATGCGAAGGTACTTTTGCGTGTCTATTTGTTTTGCCAATGATTTATTATCATTGCTAAAAGCTTGAGGATCTGATATATTCTCATTACAAGCAGAGAATATGAAGATGGATAATAGAATTATCCCGAAAAACTTATACAAGCTTTCCATTGATGGTCCCGGGCCTTTCTTTTTGTTTGGTTTATTTAATTGGCACAGGTACAATTATTTTTCCTGTAGCTAATATTTAATTCTTTAATAATTTTAGTCATTCTTCTTAATTTCACCACCGTGATCACCAACAAGCATCCACGTACCATTTTTTTTCATTAAGATATCTGTCCAACGACCTTTTTCTGTATTTGTTTTTCCATCTGAACTTTCAGAAACCTGTGTATAGTAGTAATGTACATAAGCAAAATCGCCGTTAACCCATATTCTGGCTGGTGTTAGAATGTTGAACTGTTGTTTAACTTTTGTGGAAAAGTATTTTTTCGATTTGACAACACCATCTCTTGTTCCGGGAGCTTCGTTCTCATATGACCAGCCAAGATATGAATCATCAAAGTATTTTAAATCCGCTAGTGGATCATTGTTATTTATTTCCCAATATTTTTCAACTCCTGCCCAAACATCCTTTTGTTCTGCTGACCATTGCTGAGCAGAGGTGCTGCCGCCTAAAATTATTACTGCAAATAAAGCAGCAAATATTGAAAGTAACTTTTTCATAACACACGTTCCTTTTTATTAAAAATATTGTTTATGCATTAAATGAGCAGGCAGATAATCCTCCGCCTGTTTGTTGGAATGTTTTTTTTGCTAAATATTACTAGTCATCATTCTTAATTTCACCACCGTGATCACCAACAATCATCCAGGTGCCATTCTTTTTCATTAGGATATCTGTCCAGCGACCTTTTTCAGCATTTGTTTTTCCATCATTACTTTCAGAAACCTGAGTGTAGTAATAATGTACATAAGCAAAATCACCGTTAATCCAAATTCTGGCTGGTGTTAGAATATTAAATTGTTGTTTCACCTTGGTAGAAGAATACTTAGATGACTTTAATGCATCTTCTCTTGTTCCTGGGGCTTCATTAGCATATGACCAGCCAAGATATGAATCATCAAAATATTTAAAGTAGGCTAGGGGATCATTGTTATTTATTTCCCAATATTTTTGAACGCCTGCCCAAACATCTTTTTGTTCAGCGGACCATTGCTGAGCCTGGGTATTGATAGTAAAAATTATTACTAAGATAAAAGCTGAAAAACCAATAAATTGTTTCATAGAATTGCCTCCTTTTTTGTATTTAATATTATTTACCAAATGTTACAGATTGATAGATCTCATCTGAATGTTTACCTGTAAAATATTTATTGTAAGCTTTGTCAAAACTTTCGCGCGCTTCTTTTGTTGACCAGGCTTCCATAAATAAATCATTATTTTTCTGCATCGCTTTAGGAATATCTTCCCAGGTTTTTATTTCCGTAATTTCTATAACATCCCGATTATCGTTTCCCCACCAATGACGTACAGTTTTATGGCTTATAACGAATGGATTTTTATTCCACACCTTTGTCTGGAATTGATTTGTAAGCGAATCGAACTCTGCCATTGAACCGTTCTCTGGAAATGCTCTTTCATAATTTGACATTAGAACAACATTGCCCTGCGGGGCCTGGGCAAGCATTTCATTTGCACCGGCAAAGAAAAGCATTAAAAGAAAAGATAGAATCATTGTGTACTTCATAGCACTAGCTCCTTTTTGATTGTTTATGAATTGAACTATTTTTGAACCTTAATTAAAAATCGACTACTGTTTAATGCCCGCTTAACCACTGCTCAAAACTTTTATTTGTTTCACCTTGTGAATAAGTCCAGTCAGGTTTAAGTCTAAGCCCATTTTTGCTTTTCCAGATAAAATCAATAGCATCTTTTATTTCATTTTCATTAGTAATGCATACTAAAAACGGATTTTCTTTCCCAAATGCAAGCGGTTTTATTTCACAGTTGATATGCTGAGCAATAAGAGTGCTTTGTATAATTTCCGCTTGTCTCAGATCGAAAGTAGCCCAAACAATTCCGCTTATACCCGAAAGAAATATATTCTCATCAAAGGAAATTGAAAGGTCAATGCTCGTTCCGTCTTCAAAAAAGGGGAGAGTTTTTTCAGTAATATCTGCCCAATCAAATATTTTGATTGAATTGAGCACAATTTTTCCCTCTTTGGTATAAACCCCTTTTGTTTTTAAGATTATCAAAGCTTTTCACGTAGAGTTATTGAAAAAGTTTATTAATATTTCTGAAGCAAAAGTAAAAGATCGACAAGCTGATATCTTGTACTATTCTTGCAAAGATTTGGACTTTTGGCGCAAGTGAAGCTTTTTTGAAGTGAATGTGATTCTTAACGAAGAAATACTAAGGGGTCAAATAGTTTTATAATAAATCAGAATTACTATGAAGCAGAATTATCTTTCTTATAATCTGAAGGAGAAGCACCAAACTGTTTTTTAAAGGCACGAGAAAAATATGCCTGATCATTGAAGCCAACTTTGTAACATATTTCTGCTATAGTTCCCCTGTTATGTTTTAAAAGTTCCATGGCTCTTTGAAGACGAAGTGATCTAATTAAATGTCCCGGCGCCTGATCTATAAGTGCATTAAGTTTTCTGTTTAACTGAGATACACTCATATTCATTTGTTCGGCAAGTCTATCAACACCGAATTGTTCATCTTCAAAACTCGTTTCAATTGTTTTGATGGCTTTTTCTAGAAATACCTGATCAATTGAAATTGTTGATACATCTGAAGGTTTTATAATTGCCGTTTTACTAAATCTTTTTCTAAGCTCTTTACGCTGATAGATTAAATTCTTAACTCTAACTTTCAACTCTCTTGCACTGAATGGCTTTGTAAGATAATCATCAACTCCTGTTTCCAACCCCTCCATCTTATCATCAAGTCCTGCCTTTGCAGTTAACATAATAATTGGAATGTGGCTCGTCTTTTCATCGCCGCGAATTTTTTTACTGAACTGATAGCCATCCATCTTTGGCATCATTACATCAGTAATTATTAAATCAGGAATTTCCTTTTGCGCAATTGAGAGGCCTTCCTCACCATTACAACCCTCAATTACTTTATAATCATTTTCAAGTTGTTCACGTATGTACGCACGAATATCGGCGTTGTCTTCAACAATTAAAATTATTTCTTGAATTCTAGCCGCAGGATGCTGGATTCCGGACAGAGGATCCATAATCCCGGATTGCTGTTCTTTTTCAATTGTTTCAAAATCATGATCCATAGAAAATTTATCTAAAGGAATTTCAACTAGTTGTTCTTTTTCTACTTTCAAATCACCAAGAGGAAGATGGATAATAAATTCTGTGCCTTCCCCTTCTTTACTATTCACATTTATTTGCCCTTTGTGAAGCTCAACCAATTCTTTTGTTAAAGCCAAACCAATTCCGGTCCCTTCATATTCCCGGGTTATTGAACGATCAATCTGATAAAAGCGATTGAAGATGTGTGGTAATCTATTTTCAGGTATGCCTATCCCATTATCTTTAATTATGATTTCAACAGTAGATGAAAAAACAGTTACAATAAGTTTTATCTCCCCATTTTCAGAAGTAAACTTTAGTGCATTTGAAATAAGATTACAAATAATCTTTTCCATTTTATCGGAATCAAACCTTAACTGAATGTTTGCCCCCTCAGATTCAAACTTCAAATTTATCTTTTTTGAGTTGGCGAGTGATTCGAATGAATATAAAAGACTTTTCAGAAATGAAATAATATTATGCTGTTCAGCTTGCAGTTCCATNCTTCCGGCTTCAAGCTTTGAAAGGTCTAACAATTGATTTATTAATGTTAAAAGTCTTCNTGCATTTCTGTTTGCTACCTGCAGTTTACCCTTTTCTTTTGTTTCTATGTTGGATGACATTACACTTTCAACCTGTCCAAGAATTAATGTAAGTGGAGTACGAAATTCGTGAGAGATATTTGCAAAGAAATGAGATTTAAGTTGATCTAATTTAATCAGAGAAACCGTTTCAACTTTCTCAGCCTTTAATTGATTCTTTAGTTTAATTCTTGTTAATTCATACCGCCTGATTAAATATAATCCTGTGAAAAACAGGGCAAAATAAAATATATATGCCCACCATGTGCTCCACCAGGGCGGGGTAACGATTAATTTTAGAGCGATACCTTTTTCATTCCAAATTCCATCATTGTTAGATCCTTTAACACGAAAGATGTATTCTCCGTAAGGCAAGTGCGTATAGGTTGCTGAGTGGACTGATCCTGAATAAATCCAATCCTTATTAAAATTTTCAAGCTTGTAAGCGTAACGGTTTTTACTAGGGGCAGAATAATCAAGAGAGGCAAATTCTAACGTAATAACATCATCGGCATAGGAAAGTACAATTTCATCTGTTTCTGAAATTGTTTTTTGCAAAACAGAATTTTCACTCTTATGAGAAATGTAACGATCTTCAAGTTTCAAATTTGTTAGAACAATTTTTGGAAGATATGGATTGTCTTTTATTTTATCCGGGTAGAAATAATTTAAACCTTTAATTCCCCCAAAGAACAACTCTCCGTTTTTACTGCGATAATAGGCTCCGGTATTGAATTCATTGCTCTGCAAACCATCATGAACATCATAATTTCTAAATGAATTATCCTTCGGATTAAACTTTGACAAACCTTTATTTGTACTTAACCATAAATTTCCTTTTCCATCCGGCAAGACCCCATAAACCACATTGTTAGGCAACCCTTCTTTTTCGGCAAAGTGTTTAAATGTTTTTTTGTCGATATCAAAACGATTTAAACCTCCACCCGAAGTGCCCAGCCAAAGAATCTTATCAGACTTAAATGGATCTGGGCAAATTGAATTAATAATATCATTATTCAAACTATTAGGTTTTGCAGGATCATTTTTATAAGCATAAAATGATTTTTTTTGTAGATCAAAACGAATTAAACCATACCTTGTCCCAAGCCAAAATATTTCATTATTATCCTGATAAATTACAGGTCTTACTCTTTGACCATAAGGCAGTGAAGCTTGATAACGATAACATTGGAAGATTCCGCTATCAACATTAATGAGCTGGCAGAAGAAATTTTCTGTGGCAATCCAAATGTTTTTTTTATGATCTTCAAAAACAGCATAAACCTCTTTTTGTGGTAAACCCATTGTATCCGCAGGATTGAATTTATACTGTCTTATCTTTTCGTTCGATGGATCGTAACTATAAACACCTTCATTTGTTGCTGTCCATATTCTTCCATCATCCGATTTTATAATTGACCAAGGGCCCGTGTTTCCAAAGTCGTCAGGTCTGTTTGAATCAGTTTCATAACTTTTTGTTTCTCCTGTCCGGCGATTCCATCTATACAGCGCATCTGTACTTACCCAAACAATATCATCACTTTCTTGCAGAACAGAGCGCACGCTAAAGCCTGTAATACGAGACGAAGGATCACTTTTTATTACAAAGGTTGAAAACCGGTTTAATTTTGAGTCATAAAAATTAATTCCCATTCCTGCTGTACCTACCCATAGAATTCCGGCCCTATCAAGATATAAACTTGATATGCTGTTGTAACTAATTGAGCGTGGATTGAAAAAATCATTTTTAAAGTAGTCATATGAAAGAGTTATTGGATCAAATCTCATTAATTCACCAGGAGTGGCAAGCCATAATTTCTGAAAATTATCTTCAACTATCTGCATTATGCTTCCCCAGCCATATCTAAAAACATCATAATGATGCGGAAATAATTTATAGCTACCTGATTGCCGATCAAATTTTACTAATCCGCTTAACGTACCTAGCCATAAAGTTCCGTTACTACTTTCGCTTATTGAATAAACAGTATTATCAAAATAGTTGGCAGGTGCCTTAGGATTTCTTGTCTGGATTTGATATTGAGAAAATTTTTCAGTTTCAAAATTAAATTTATCTAACCCATTTAATGTACCAACCCATAGAACACCATTAGAATCAAAGAATAAAGCTGAAACAATGTTACTGCTTAAACTACCCGCTTTATCAGGTTGATTAACATATTGTTTATGTGTTATATCAAAAGATTTTATTTTATTTAAGGATAGTTTGAAGACCCCTTCACCCCTCGTTCCTATCCAGATATTTCCTTTTGAGTCTTCTGCAAGTGATTTAATCTCTTGTGAATTGATTGTTCTAGAAATAGTTGAACGATACCGAATTTGATGAAAAGTTTCTGTCTCTCTTTCAAAACAATTTAATCCACCATTTAACGTTCCTATCCAAATATATCCACGACTGTCCTCAAACAGTGAGGTTATAAAATTATCTGAAATCGTTGTGGTATCAAATGGATCGTGTTGGTAAACCACAAAAGCATTTCCGTCATATCTGTTTAATCCATCTTTAGTTCCAAACCACATAAACCCTTTTTGGTCTTGGAGAATACAAGAAATAAAATTTTGAGATAATCCATCATCGCTGGTTAAGTGCTTGAATAGGACTTCTTGAGAATAAACGTTTGTAGTTAAAAAAAACATTATTAAGGTAAGCCCAAATAGAGCTTTGAGAAAAGAATATAAAAATTTTAGGTATGCAGAATTATTTTTTTTTAGTGCGATTATCATTTAGTGTTTTTTATTTCAATAGAAATCAAACAGTACAAGCAAACTTATATGTCCTTCAATTAAGAATGATGCCGCTATGCTTATAATTTTATAAATACAGAGTCGTTAATACAATTATTATCTAAATAGCTATCGAAAAGCATATATAAACCTGAGAATAAATATAAATAATAATTTCTTGAATCCTTAAACAAATGCGAACAAGGCAATAGTGTTTTTAATGTGTCTTTAGTTATAAACACAGGGAATATCTATCCGATTGAAAACCCAATAGAAGTTAATAAAGCAATAGAAAAACTATTATTGAGGCTGTGATTGTCATTTCGACCGAAGGGAGAAATCTGAACAACGCAAAGAATCAGATTTCTCACCCACCAAAAGTGGGATTCGAAATGATTAAGTTATTTTGTAAAGCGATTACACAACATTGTTTGGATCAACAGCCCGGTCAATTTTTGATTCAGCATCCTTATCTCTTTTAAAATTAAAATTCTCTAATAGTTTAATTGATGCAGAATTTTCTTTGTGCATGTAACCTTCAATTTTAGCAAGCAACATAGTAGTAAAGCCAATATCAAGGACCGTGGCAAGAGCTTCTCTTGTAATCCCTTTTCGCTGAAACGATGGAAGTAATTCATACCCAACCTCTGCCTTGTTTTCTACACTGGAAAGATTCCAGAAGCAAATTGTCCCGATTAGCCCGGGATCATCTTTAAAAGTAATTGCCCAATCAATGCATTTATTATTTTCAATCGAATGGTTTGTTTTGTTAATAAAGTTATGTGCGTCTTCAAGAGAGGCGGCTCCTGGTCTATCAATGTATTTGTTAACCCCTTCATCTGAACGAAGAAAATATATTTCCTTATCATCTTCTGGAGAAAGTTTTCTTAATAATAGCCGTTCTGTTTATAAGGTTGGGAAACGAGTGAGGTTAATATTCATAATTAAAAAAAATTATCTAAGAAAATCACCATCAATAATTAAGAGCTTAACTTTTTCTTTTGCGACCGAACGGTGCGAACTTAAATCATCGTAAACAAGGTATGTCATTCCCTGTTTAAGCAAATGCTTTTCACCATTTTCTTGTTCATTCAAAACTTCGCCCTCAAGACAATGAACAATGTGTCCTTTCTTACACCAATGATCTGCAAGATATCCTGCGCCGTATTCCACAATGCGAACACGCAAACCATCATACTGTAAAGTTTGCCAAAATGATGTTCCTGTTTCACCCTTGTGCTCCTCTTTGGGAATTGTGTTCCAATCAATTATTTGAAAAGGAATTTTGCTCATATTTTATTTTTCAGGCTTCCTTTTTAGTAGCTTATAAAAAACAAAGGGCGCAATAATTACCCACACTAAAAACAAACTCCAGACTCTGCCTTCAGCAAGATTATAATCGTGTAAAAGTTTTTCCCATGGGTTACCCATTATATAATGCCCAAACCCAAACTCAAATAGAATAGTTAATCCAAGCCAGATTAAACCAACAAGTATTGCGTGTTTTACGGATTCAATTTTCCATTTCTTAAAGATGAAGTAGAAGATAATCCCAAAGAAAATAATTCCGGTTACTGTTGATATTTGATGGGCTAGAATATCACCGACAAATTTTTTATAAATTACTTCTCTTAAAGCACCGTTAAGAATAGCAACAAAAGGAAATACGAACCAGAATAAAATGTGTGTGTAAATTGTTTTCATATTTAACAGCCATCTTGGTTTTTCGTCTTTTCCCCTTAAATAAAAACGGAAAAGTTCTAATAAACTCTCCCACTTTTATATAAACAAGTTCATTAAACTTTTACATACTTAGATGCCAAGGCTCCGCAAATCGGACAGTTAGCTTCAGGCTTACCAAATTCAATATGTCCGCAAACAGGGCATAAGTAAAAATCTGTTTCTTCCAAATCTTTTCCTGCTTTGGCGGCGGCCAGCGCAAGTTCGTAAAGCTGTGCGTGAACGTCTTCAGCCTCTACAGCATATTTAAACATGCGCTTTGCTTTGTGGTTGTCTTTTTCTGCTTGCTCAAGCATTGGCGGATACATTTCTGTGTATTCATAAGTTTCGCCGCTGATTGCTGCATTAATATTTTCAACCGTTGTTCCGATTCCATCTAAAGCACCGAAATGTCCTTCGGCGTGAATTCTTTCAGCTTCTGCAGCAGTGTTAAAAAGTTTTGCAATGTTTGGAAATCCATCGCGTTCTGCTTTCTTTGCAAATGCACGATATTTTTGATTAGCCTGGCTTTCACCAGAGAAAGCTTCTTTAAGATTTTCTTTTGTGGTTGGCATAATATGTCTCTCCCTGAATAAATCGAATGTAGAATAGGAATAATTATTTTTATTTCCTTTACAAACTTAGGAAAGAATTATTGAAGAGTAAACGAAGGATTAAAAGAAAAAGTCAATAGGCTTTAACAGCTAGTATAAGGATAGTAGCCGATTTCAGAAATAGAAATTTTCAGGTTACTACTAAATTTTATGTGGGCTACAATGTTCATATTTGCTACTATTTCGGCTATTATTTTTATACATTGTTATATGAAGGTGGTATTTCCATTTAAAGTAAGTTTGCTATGTATAAGAGTATTTAGCTAGGTTTATTAAAGATTCGTATTTGAAAGAAAGCCAATGAAAACTATACATTATCTACAATTACTTTCATATAAGTTTTTGTTCCAGCATATATTTCGTCCTTGAAAGGATTCTTTTTCTTCTTAATAATTCTGATAGTTTGGTAAACAAACAGAGCCAGATTCGCAAAAAGAGCAACAAAACTAATTATAAAAAATGCCTCAGGTTTATGAGTTGTAGGTACAGGAGCAATTTTATCAGCAAACTGAGGAATAGTCATTACAAACATGATCCATAGCGCAAGAGTTGATGCCCTGTGCTGAAGCCATGCCCCTTTTTTTATAAAAAAAGCAGGGATTGTACAAGAAAGAAGCAATGCAACACCGGCATAAAAAGAGTGATCGGCTATGCAGTTATATGTATAAGCAAAGTTCCACAGATCATATGCAATAATCCATGCCCAAATCATATCAGGCCAGATCATATCTTTTGATTTGTCTTTTGAGACAACAATCCCAAACCAGCCGCAGATTGTTAAAATATTTAGAAGACCTGCAATTCCGTTCATTATATTCCAGGATCCTGACATTGCCCATAGATTATCAACATATCCGCCGTCCCATAGACCGTAACTGAACACCTGAAAATCCCTAATACATGCTTCAAGAATATTAATTGCAAGAATAGCGGCCGGAAAAACAAGAACCCATTTCCTTTTTGCCAATGAAGGAATATACCGTATAGCCATAAACCCAAGACAACCAGCAAGAGCTGAATAGGTTTTCACCCAGTTAAACCAGGTACCTGTTCCAAACTCATTACCTGGAGCTGCAGTTTTAGGCCATACAAAAATTGTTAGAATTATCGGAACAATAAGAAATAGAAGAATACCTCCCCACTTTGTTGTTCGTCCAAATTCATTAAATGCAATTAAAGCAAATGTAACAAAGAGCATAATTGCCCAACCGTTCAGTCCGGGTACTACATAGAAAAAACTCATAACATGCTTTCTTTTAGGTTTAAAACTTAAGTTTGATTAATACCTATTTGATATTATGAAAATATTTAAATCGTAATTTTTGTTACAACTTCAAAAAACTTATTATCTCAATTATACTTTCTTTCAAAATCAAGCCAGGATGTCTACACTCGAAAATTCTGCAAACCACTTTTATGTAACTCGTTATTTACCGCAATATAATTATTTAAAGGGGTTTTCTTATTTTTACTGCGTTTAGTCCATTAAAAAACAAGATTATACGAATGGGAAATAATAAAACTAATCTATTGCGGGAAGTCCTAATTTATTAGGCTTATCAATAAAAACTAACTTCGTGACTTACATACTTCCCACCGGCATAATTAAACTTTGCGCTAAAGAATTTATCTTCAAACAACCAGGAAATAAAAATTTTATCACCGTCCCACAGATTAAGACCAACAAGCTTATCGTTCGGAACCCAGGCAAGATTTCCTTCGGGCGAGTCAATTAATTTTCCTTCAAACTCATCAGCAGTAAAAATAAAAACATACCAGTCCTCCTTACCATCAAACATAGGAAATGTAATAAATCCTTTCATTGTTACCGATTTAACTTTTAATCCGCACTCTTCTTCGATTTCTCTAATTGCACACTCTTCGGGGCTTTCGCCTTGCTCAAATTTTCCGCCAAGTCCGTTCCACTTACCTTCGTGATAATCATTTTCTTTTTTTACACGATGAAGCATTAGCGTCGAATTGTTTTTTTTATCAATCACATAACAGAGTGTGGCAAGTTTCATTAAGTGTCCTAAAATTTCTTGTTAAAATTTATACTATTGCAAAATATACTAAAGCAACATAAATTCTAATTGATAATAAATTTGAAAATTCTTTTAAAAGAATGTTATTTTTTTGTTTGCAGATATACTGTACTCATATAAATTAACAAGTGTAATTATTAAAAATTATCGGAGTAAGCGCACAATGGAATTGAACGAACTAAACTTGCAAGCCGCAGAGGATAACGAAAATTCGTTTGCAATAAATGATTTAAATGTTTTCGGAATCGATTCTTTTTTTGCTGCCAAAAAGAAAAAGAAAAACAAAGATGACGATGAGGATTATGACGACGAGGAGAATGACGATAAAGATGATTTTTACGATGACGATGAAGAAGACGAAGATGATTTGTTTGAAGATGAACCCCAAAAGAAAGATGATTTGGTGGACGAGTTTGATATTGATGACTTAGACGAGGAGGATCTGTTTGATGACGAAGATGAAGAGGAAACACCGTTTAATTAAAAACCAGCGTCAAAAAATTTTTATATATTGAATTACCACGACCAATAGAGAGTGTCGTATAACTAGAGTAAGTTATTTCTGCCATAGGCATTCCTTCGGAAGAAGGGGTCTTCGACTGAGAAATCTGACAAATTATAGCGGAAGAGATTTCTCCCGATAAATCGGGATCGA
>BS_KBA_SWE02_21mDRAFT_10000232_pt1 | contig 20241 bp, 21 predicted proteins | sample BalSeasSWE02_21m_FD_9196 | JGI IMG/M metagenome (IMG submission 9196)
AATATTGATGCTGTCACAGGAGGATTTAATTTTCAAAATGCATGGACAAATGCATACATTGTTTCTAAATCTATTTCAACATGAAAACGTATATCGCACTTTTAAAAGGCATCAATGTTGGAGGGCATAAAAAAGTTCCTATGGCAGAGTTACGTGATCTATTAGCAAAGTCTGGACTTCAAAATGTACAAACCTATATCCAAAGCGGAAATATTGTATTTCAATCTTCAGAAGAAACTAAAAATTTGGAAGATAAAATTCAAAATACCATAAGTTCCCATTTTGGGTTCGAAGTATCTGTTATAGTAAAAACGAATGCTGAATTAAAATTAATTTTTGATTCTTGCCCTTTTGAAAATGGCAAAATAGAAAAAAGTTATTTTGTAATACTGAATAAAATACCTGAAGCAAGAATGACTGATGAGGTTAATAAGATTTCTTATGATAATGAGGAAATAATCATCAAAAATAATTGTCTTTATTTTTACAGTTCGAAGGGTTTTGGACAGTCAAAATTTAATATGAATACTTATGAGCGAAAGTTAAAAGTAATAGGAACTTCAAGAAATTATAATACAATGGTAAAACTATTATCTTTGTCTTCAGATTAATGGCTATGACTGTAAACGATTTTATTCCAAATTCCGATAGCTATCGGAAATATTCCAAGCAAGTTGAAAATGGGAGTGTTACTTGGGAATCACCAAGCAACATTGCTTTAGTGAAATATTGGGGAAAAAAAGAAAACCAAATCCCTGAAAATCCATCTATCAGTTTTACACTCAATAATTGCAAAACCATTACTACTCTAACCTATACTAAAAAAGAAAATAAATCGAGTTTTGATTTTGAAGTGTTTTTGGATGGTAAACGAAATGATGGTTTCAAACCGAAAATCCAAACATTTTTTGAACGCATTTTAGTGTTTTTGCCGTTTTTAAAAGACTATCATTTTAAAATAGAAACCTCAAATACATTTCCACATAGTTCAGGTATAGCTTCTTCAGCTTCAGGAATGAGCGCTTTAGCTTTGTGTTTAATGAGTATCGAAAGGCAACTTAATACTGGGATGACCACAGAATTTTTCAATCAAAAAGCGTCATTTTTAGCGAGATTGGGTTCAGGAAGTGCATGCAGAAGTATTGAGGGGAATTTAATTGTTTGGGGAAAAACAGATGCTGTTGAAGGAAGCTCAAATGAATTTGCCATTAAATATCCTTATAAAGTTCATGAGAATTTTAAAAACTACCAGGATACGATTCTTTTGGTTGATAAAGGTGAAAAACAAGTGAGCAGTACGGTTGGGCATAATTTAATGCACAATCACCCATTTGCAAAACAACGTTTTGAACAAGTTCATGAGAACCTTTATAAGCTTAAGCAAATTTTAGAGTCGGGTAATCTAAATGATTTTATTTTATTAATTGAAAGCGAAGCCTTAACGTTGCATGCCATGATGATGACCAGCAATCCTTATTTCATTTTGATGAAGCCCAATACTTTAAAAATAATAAATAAAATTTGGGACTATAGAAGTAGCACAAACTTGCCGATAGGTTTTACCTTGGATGCTGGAGCTAATGTTCATGTGTTATATCCAAAACGAGACGCAACACCCATTTTGGAATTTATTAAAAACGAGTTAGTTGCATATTGTCAAAACGGACACTATATTTGCGATGAAATCGGATTGGGTGCAAACCAATTAGTTTAATTATTCGTATATTTAAAAGCAAATCAACTATTTATATGAAAGGACCACTTTTCTACTCTAAAATTTTACTTTTTGGTGAATATGGAATCATTAAAGATTCTAAAGGGTTATCTATTCCATATAATTTTTATAATGGAGCCTTAAAGGTTACTGATACTCTAAACGAATTTTCTGAGAAATCAAATAAAAATTTAAAACGCTTTGTTTCTTTTTTGGAAACCATTGACCCAAAATTGGTAACATTTGATTTTGTGACTTTAAAACAAGATGTAGAAGCTGGGATGTATTTTGACTCTTCAATTCCTCAAGGATATGGAGTGGGCAGTAGTGGCGCACTAGTAGCTGCATTATATGATAAGTACGCTGATAATAAAATTACTGTTTTAGAAAATTTAACACGTGAAAAGTTGTTAAAGCTTAAGGCCATTTTTTCAGAAATGGAATCATTTTTTCATGGAAAATCTTCAGGATTGGATCCTTTAAACAGTTACTTAAGTATACCTATTTTAATCAACTCCAAAGACAATATTGAAGCTACTGGAATTCCTTCACAGCGTACTGACGGCAAAGGGGCAGTTTTCTTATTAGATAGTGGTATTATTGGAGAAACAGCTCCAATGGTAAGCATATTTATGGAAAATATGAAACAAAAAGGCTTCAGAAAAATGCTAAAAAATCAATTTATCAAACATACCGATGCTTGTGTAGAAGATTTTTTGAAAGGTGATATCAAATCTTTATTTGGCAATACAAAAAAACTGTCTAAAGTTGTTTTGAACCATTTTAAACCCATGATCCCACAGCAGTTTCACGAACTTTGGAAAAAAGGGATTCAAACAAATCAATACTATTTAAAATTATGTGGCTCAGGTGGTGGAGGATATATACTTGGGTTTACTAAAGATATCGAAAAGGCTAAATTCGCACTTAAGGATTATAAACTGGAAGTCGTTTATAATTTCTAAACTCATATTATGTTTTCCAGAAAACAAAAACTTCTTTTGCTGAAATTTTTTAGCATGTTTTCTGTGGTTAGAGGTTATAATATTCTAATTATTGTTATTGCTCAATATTTAACTTCCATATTTATATTAGCACATTATAAGCCTTTAAGAAAGGTGGTTTTTGATCCCAATTTGTTTATAATAGTACTGGCATCTTCTTTTACGATTGCGGCGGGTTATATCATCAATAATTTTTATGACTCTGAAAAAGACTTGATCAATCGCCCTGAAAAATCGATGTTAGATAGGTTGGTTTCCCAAAACACAAAACTCTCTTTTTATTTTGTGTTAAACTTTTTGGCTGTTATAATGTCCAGTTATGTGTCATTTAGAGCCGTAATATTTTTTTCTGTTTATATTTTTGCCATTTGGTTTTATTCTCATAAATTAAAAAAAATGCCCTTTATTGGCAATCTTACTTCAGCAGTTTTAACAATTACACCTTTTTTTGCTGTGTTTATTTATTACAAAAATTTTGAACATGTCATTTTTGTACATGCCATGTTTTTGTTTTTAATAATTTCCATGCGTGAGCTTACCAAGGATTTAGAAAACATTAAAGGCGATCTCGTTCAAAATTACAGAACTATACCTATAGTTTATGGTGAAAAGGCATCTAAATACATGCTTACTGTTTTAGTGATTTTGACTTTATTGCCAATTTATTTTCTGTTATTTCATTTTCAAATAGGAAAAATGACATATTTCTTTTTTTTAAGTCTTTTTTTATTGGCTATATTCATAGTGTTACTTTGGAAATCAGATAGTAAACCACACTATTTATTGCTTCATAACATTTTAAAGTTTATAATAGTAGCAGGAGTTTTAAGTATTCCTCTAATAGATATTTCTTTGGTTCTTAATCGGATAGTTTTCATTAGTTAATAAGATTAAATATCACCTATCTTTGCAAAAATAAAAAACATGAGTAGACATCAGGGAAGTGATAGAAAAGGGAAATCTTCAGCAAGAAGTAATGGGACTGGGAAAGACAAACCCTTGTCTAGAGGAGGAAAATATTCAAAAGGTGAAAGTTACTCCAGAGGGAATGCGCCTTTAAAGAAGAAAACAGTAGCTCCCAAAGCACCAACTAATCCAGACGAGATGCGTCTAAATAAATATATTGCAAATTCAGGTATTTGTTCTAGAAGGGAAGCCGATGTAAATATAGCTACTGGATTGGTTACAGTAAATGGTAAAGTAGTTACTGAGATGGGTTATAAAGTTAAACTTGAAGATGAAGTTCGATTTGATGGTGCTCGTATCAACCCAGAGAAAAAAGCTTATGTGTTACTAAATAAACCAAAAGGTTTTGCAACTACAATAAGCGAGAGCAAAGGAAAAACGGTAATGGATTTGGTAGCAAATGCTACAAGTTCGCGAATTAAACCCATTGGTCGATTAGGTAGAAGTTCAACTGGGCTTATTCTGTTTACAAATGATGAAGACATCGTTAAAAAGTTCACAAATTCTAAAAATGGTATAGCAAGACTTTTTCATATTGAACTTGATAAAAATTTAAAATTTGAAGATTTTAAGAAAATTCAAGAAGGCATTAAAATAGAAGGAGACCAAATATCTATTGAAGAAATCAGCTATATAGAAGGAGCTTCAAAAAAAGAGATAGGGTTAAAACTGAAACACACGGGAAACAATGTCATTCGAACAATTTTTGATCACTTAAAATATGAGATTGTGCGATTGGACTGTGTTGCAATTGGGCATCTTACAAAAAAAGATCTTCCAAGAGGTAATTGGAAGCATTTGAGCCAACAAGAAATTAACACATTAAAGATGCTTTAATTGAAAAAAAATATAAAAAAAGCTTGAAATTAATTTTTTTATATTTCATTTGTAAAAGTAACGAACGAACCTAATGATACATATTTTTAAGTTCATCCTTTTGGAATTCATAATACCATATTCAAAAGGAACTTATTTAATAAGTAAAAGAAGTTTAAAAATGGCTTCTAAACATGTAATTACCACAATTAAAAACAATAATGTTTTTGTGCTTACTAAACATACACAAATACGAATTTGATATTCAATATTAGCCAAAAATAAAAATTTTGTTTAATAACTAATAACTAATAATGAATACAAAATACATTGATTTAATCAATCAAACATTTTATTTTCCACAGGAAGAATTCAAACTCAAAGACAGGCACTTGCAATTTCATGATATTGATTTAATGCAACTTGTTGAAGATTATGGAACTCCATTAAAGTTCACATATCTACCCCAAATCTCAACTAATATCAATAGGGCAAAGGAATGGTTTGCTAAAGCCAGAAAAAAAAATAAATATAAAGGCAAATACAGCTATTGTTATTGCACTAAAAGCTCGCATTTTAAGCATGTTTTAAATGAAGCCCTAAAAAATGATATCCATATTGAAACCTCTTCTGCTTTCGATATAGATATTGTTGAAAAACTCAAAAGCGAAGGTAAAATAACAGATAAAACTTATGTTATTTGCAATGGGTTTAAAAGAGCGCAATATGTTTCCAATATAGCAAAATTGATCAATAGCGGACATAAAAACTGTATTCCCATTATCGACAATTATGAAGAAATTGATTTGCTTTCTCAAGAAATCAAAGGAAAATTTGATATAGGCATTCGTATAGCTTCGGAAGAGGAACCAAAATTTGAGTTTTATACGTCAAGATTGGGGATTGGATATAAAAATATTGTCCCTTTTTACAACAGGCAAGTTAAGGACAATAAAAAAGTAAAGTTAAAAATGCTTCACTTTTTCATTAATACAGGAATTAGGGATAATGCCTATTATTGGAACGAGCTCTCCAAATGTTTAAAAGTTTATACCAGCTTAAAGCATATTTGCCCATCATTGGATAGTTTGAATATTGGTGGTGGTTTTCCAATAAAAAACTCATTGGCATTCGATTTTGATTATGAATATATGGTCGATGAAATTATAAATCAAATTAAGTTGGCTTGTGATGAAGAAGAAGTTCCTGTGCCAAATATTTTTACAGAATTTGGTAGTTTTACAGTGGGTGAAAGCGGAGGGGCAATATATGAAGTGTTGTATCAAAAGCAACAAAATGACAGAGAAAAATGGAACATGATCAACTCATCATTTATAACAACGTTACCAGATACGTGGGCTATAAATAAGCGTTTCATTATGCTACCAATAAACAGATGGTACGATAGTTATGAACGTGTCTTGCTTGGAGGTTTGACCTGTGATAGTGATGATTATTATAATAGTGAACAGCACATGAATGCCATTTATTTGCCGAAATACAATAAAGAAAAACCTTTGTATCTTGGATTTTTCAATACTGGGGCATATCAAGAAACCATTGGCGGATTTGGAGGTTTGCAACATTGTTTAATACCTTCGCCAAAACATATTTTAATTGACAAAGATGAGAATGGAAACATTACCACAGAATTATTTAGTGAACAACAAAAAAGTGAAGACTTACTTAAAATTTTAGGTTATAATGGACAATAAAACGTATGCTGGAATTTCAGAAGAATTTGCAAAATTAGAGACTTCTAAAATTGTACTGATTCCAGTGCCTTATGATAGAACAAGTACTTGGCAAAAAGGTGCAGATAAAGGGCCACAAGCCTTTTTAGATGCATCAGAAAATATGGAGCTTTATGATATTGAAACAGATACAGAGGTTTACCAACAAGGTATATATTTAGCAGAACCAGTTACTGTTTCAAGCTCTCCCGAAGCTATNGTTGATGAGGTCCATAAGGTTACCAAACAATATATAAAAAGAAACAAATTTGTAACCATATTTGGTGGTGAGCATTCAATTTCTATTGGAACCATAAGGGCTTTTAATGAATGTTTTGATAATTTAACCATTTTACATATTGATGCTCATGCCGATTTGCGCAAAGAATACTTAGGTTCAAAATGTAACCATGCCTGTACCGTATATGAAGCCAATCAAAACGCTAACTTGATTCAAGTAGGTATTCGTTCTATGGATATTATAGAAAAAACCGTAATGGATGAAGAGAAAGTGTATTTTGCCCATGAAATGGCAGTTGACGATGCTTGGATGGATAGTGCCATTGACCAAATGACTGAAAATGTCTTTATCACATTCGATTTGGATGCTTTAGACCCATCTATCATGCCTTCAACTGGAACACCTGAACCAGGAGGATTATTTTGGTATGAAACACTTGATTTTTTAAAGCAGGTCTTTGCTGAAAAAAATGTTGTTGGTTTTGATATTATGGAGCTGTGTCCTAATCAAAATGATAAATCTTCCGATTTTTTAGCAGCAAAGTTGTATTACAAAATGCTTAGTTATAAATTCGCTGAAGATGATATTAGTGAGGATTATGAAAGTAATTTAAATGAATATGGGTCTTCCAGTATAAATAAAATTTCTAAATTTAACAATGATGACGAAGACTAAAGGTCACATATCCAACTTTGTTGAAAAATATTTTCTCCATTTTAATGCTGCAGCATTGGTTGATGCAGCAAAGGCATATGAGGCACAATTGGAGCAGGGCTCCAAAATGTTGGTCTCATTGGCAGGGGCAATGAGCACTGCGGAATTGGGTAAAATATTTGCTGAAATGATTCGTCAGGATAAAGTCCAAATTATATCATGTACCGGAGCCAATTTGGAAGAGGACATCATGAATTTGGTTGCTCATTCACATTATGAGCGTGTACCTAATTATCGTGATCTTACGCCCCAGCAGGAATGGGATTTATTGGAAAGAGGACTGAATAGAGTTACTGATACTTGTATTCCCGAGCATGAAGCTTTTAGACGACTACAGAAGCATATTTATAAAATTTGGAAAGAAGCAGAAGAAAATGGCAAGCGCTATTTTCCTCATGAATTCATGTATAAAATGTTACTTTCTGGAGTTTTGGAAGAGTACTATGAAATTGATATAAAAAATTCTTGGATGTTTGCAGCAGCAGAAAAAAATTTACCTATAATTGTTCCTGGTTGGGAAGATAGCACTATGGGAAATATTTTTGCAAGCTATGTGCTTAAAGGTGAGTTAAAGGCAAGCACTATGAAGTCAGGAATTGAGTATATGACATTTTTGGCCGATTGGTATACAAATAATTCTCAAAAGGGAATTGGTTTCTTTCAGATAGGAGGTGGAATAGCCGGAGATTTTCCAATTTGTGTTGTACCAATGTTATATCAAGATATGGAACGTACCGATACCCCTTTTTGGAGCTATTTTTGCCAAATTAGTGATTCAACCACAAGTTACGGTTCCTATTCTGGAGCTGTACCAAATGAAAAAATTACCTGGGGGAAATTAGATATTGATACCCCAAAATTTATTATTGAAAGTGACGCAACTATTGTTGCTCCTCTTATATTTGCTTACATTTTAGACATGTAATATTTGCCACCTATGAAAGACAACAGAAAACGTGTAATAGTTGATTTTAAAAAGCTTACCCCAGAAATTTTAGCTTTATTGGTTGAGAAATATCCTGACGGTTATGATGACGATAACATTATTGTATTTAAAAATGCAAATAATGAAATTGTTGAGGCGGTTGAAGTGACCACAGAAGATACCAAATACTTGGTAAAAGTGAGCACGAAGCTTCAAGTAACCATGGAAAATTACGATGAAGATGATTATGGAGATTATGACAGTGACGATCCAGACGCAATTCAAGACCCAGAAATCTCACCTGATGACGATTTAGGTGAAGACGATGATGAAATGGATGAGGATTAAATTACTGTGTTTGATTAAAAAAAAGAAATTCAACACATGTTGAGCGCAAGCAAAAAAATCATAAATTTAGGTAAAACTTATTGTTTATGGCAGAACATTTCCACCTAGCATTACCATGTTTAAGTATCAGTAAAACCAGAGCATTTTATAATGATTTGCTTGGGGCCCAAATTGGGCGTTCATCCATTAAATGGCTTGACATCAATTTTTATAACCATCAAATTACATTTACTGAAAGTGGTCCTTTTAATTTTGAAACTAGAAGCTATGCTTTCAATGGGCAGGTTTTGCCATCTTTCCATTTTGGGGTTATTTTAAATGAACAAGAATGGAATAAGGTATTAAATCTGCTAAAATCAAAAGGGGTTGAAATTGTTTCTGAAGTCAATTTTTTGAAAGATAAAACAGGAGAACACAATTCTTTTTTTGTAAATGATCCAAACGGTTATACCGTAGAGTTTAAATGTTTTAATAATTCCAACGAAGTTTTTAAATCTTAAATTTATAAGTTTTAACAAAACACGATTAAATTTTTTATACCACACGTAAATTTCAAAATAGTGAAATTACTAAAAGCATCACGGACTTGAAGTGGCCAATATCCGTTGTAAAAACTCAAATTTTAACCCTTTTATTTTTTAATCAATATAATATGTTTAATCATTATCAAAGAATGGTTTATGACATGAAAGTTTTAAGTGATTAAAAGATGCAAATTATATACAAATGAAAACAAAATTTATAATATTGTTCAATCTCTTGTTTTTTTCTCTAAACTGTTTTGCATCTTCAATAGAATACATTTCCATTCAGGAAGTAAAAGTCATTGAAGGTGTTTTTGATGGGCATGAAGATTATGGCTATAATTTTATCACAGTACATGCTGATGATGGTTCTGAACATACCGTAACGTTTCAAAAAATCAATGATGATTTGCTGAATCAATTTGATTTAAATGCCGTAACGTTTATTGGCAAAAAATTTAAAATAACATACCAAGTTAAAATAAAGAAAACCAAAGATGAGTTTGGATTTGAAGATGAAGAAGAGATTCTTACAATTACGAATCTGGAAGAACTATAATTTAAGAAAGGCCGCCTTTGGGAGGTCTTTTTTATTTATAAGCTCCCATATAAAAAACGCATAGACTATGATGTATTCTAAACCAATGATCCAAAGGTTTTCTGTATTATCAGAATTTGCATAGGCTAAGTAACTTAAAATAATAACGAGGCTCCACACCAAAGGGAATTTATATTTTGTAAAAATCGATAAAAACAAAAGGGTCGCCAAATACCAAGGATGAACAGTTGTGGACATAAAATAGTAAATGGATAATACCAAAAGCATGGCTGTTATCAATTCAGTCATGGATTTGTTTTTTCTGAAGAATGTTAAAATGAAAATAAAAACCATCACCACAATTGGTATAAACTTGCCAATAATTGCAATTTCATTATATCCCCTAAATGTATAGCCAATTTCCCGCGCGATATAATATAAACTGGCATTAAACTCAAACCGTTGGAACCATAAACCAACCGTATTGGTATAGTTGGTTACTAATTCTGAATTGTAAAAAGGGATGAAAGTTAACATAGTTGACACACAAACAATAACATAAAAAACTATGAGATTACTAATTCCTTTAAAGTTCAAATTCCAGTTACTTTCAGAATTTTTAGAAGTAAAGAATTGATATAACAAGGGTAAAAAAACCAATGGAATTAATTTTATTGAAATTGAACAGGCAAAAACTATAGCGGCCATTTTCCATTTGCCGTTTTGTAATAGATATAAACTCCAAATAAGGAAAAATATCATTATGCCTTCAAAATGGAGATTTCCTGTAAGTTCAATAATTATAAACGGATTTAGAAGATACCAAAAAATATTATGAACAGGAATATTTAATTTATCCAATAGTTTTTTGCCAAAATAAAGTGTTCCAAAATCTGCTGCTANAATTAATAATCGCATGATAATTACTGAGCCTAAAATGCTTTTACCAGCAAACAATCCTGCAATTGTAAAGAANAATTGATTTAATGGCGTATAATTTGATAAATGACTTCCGTTAAGTGCTCCCATACCATCATACAATTCTTGTGCTTGGGTCACAGGATATANATCATTTAAGATAAAAGATTCGGGTGTAAAAAGATAGGGATTGTAACCTTCTAAAATCATTCTACCATCCCAAATAAAGCGGTAAAAATCTTGGGAAAGATTAGGGATTGAAAATAAAAACAGAAGTCTGAACAAAACTGTCAAACCCACCAAAAACTTGAAATTACCTGTATTGATTTGAACAAGTTTGTAGAACAAGAAAAATAATGCAGTATATAGCGAAACAAGCTTTACATAATCGGTTCTGATTAAATCATAAGCAAAGGATAGGTAGAAGACTACACTTATTAAGGCCAATAAAATTGGAATTTTATTAAGCTTTAAAAGTGAAATGTTGAGCATTTTATACTTTGGAAGCTATCGATTTAAAAAACACGTAACCAAACCCAATAAAAAGCATTAAATGGAAAGGAAACAATCCAAAATCACCTCCTTGATCACCAACAACAAAAGCGCTGTACAGCCCAAAAGCAAAATATAGTGTCAATAAGCCTTCTAGAATCACGTTAGGAGATATTTTTTTCTTCAAATATTTATTGCCTTTCCATGAATCTTTAAGTGAACTGATATTGAATTTTGGAGTTCTTATAAACTCACTTCGTTTACCCATATGGCCTTCAATTACAGCAATGGAGTTATGTAATGAAAATCCCATGGCAATAGAGAAAAAAGTAAAAAACATGCCTATGTAACTGAAGAACTTTTTATAGCCACCACCATATATATTTTTGTACATAAACCAATAACATATAAAAAAGATGATTGTGCTCACTACAAAAAAGCTCATAAAATAAAAATAGAAACGAAGATGGGCGTATTCATTTTTAATGTATAACATTGGAATACTTAAAACAGCTACTATAAAAATGTTCAAAAACATAGTGCTGTTTAACAAATGCAACAATCCATGAACTTTGGTTTTGGTTGAAATGTTTTTGGATTTAATAACTTTCCAAAGCATTTTCCTGAAATTTTCAGCGCCTCCTTTATTCCATCTAAACTGTTGCGAACGAGCCGCACTAATAACAACTGGAAGTTCTGCAGGAGTTTCTACATCTTCAAGATATTTAAATTTCCAGTTTTTAAGTTGTGCTCTATAGCTTAAATCTAAATCTTCGGTTAACGTATCACCCTCCCAGTTTCCAGCATCAATAATACATTCCTTGCGCCAAACACCTGCGGTTCCGTTAAAATTTATAAAATGGCCTTTGCTGTTTCTGCCTACCTGTTCAAGAGTAAAATGGGCATCAAGTGCGAATGCTTGAATTTTAGTCAACAAGGAATAATTTCTATTGATATGTCCCCAACGCGTTTGTACAACGCCTATTTTTTTGTCTTTAAAATAGGGGATGGTTCGCTTTAACCAATTTTTATTAGGAAGGAAATCGGCATCAAAAATGGCAATAAACTCACCTTTGGCAACTTTTAATCCTTCTTTAAGGGCACCTGCTTTAAAACCACTCCTGTCTGTTCTTGTGATATGTTTGATGTCTAAACCTGTTTGTTTTAACTTCTGAACCTGGTCATACGTGGTTTTAACAGTTTCATCTGTAGAATCATCTAGAACTTGAATTTCCAGCTTGTCTTTTGGATAATCCATTTCCGCAATGTTATCCAACAAACGTTCCATAACGTACATTTCATTGTACACAGGAAGTTGAATGGTTACAAAAGGAACTTCTTCTGGATTAGAGAAATCAAACTTTTCACATTCTTTATTTTTAGATTTTTTTGAAGATAAATAGTTGTGCAGTAAGTTAAGCTGCGCCAAAGAATACAAAAATATGAGTACAATGGCTATAGTATAAACTATAATAATAATTGATTCGAGAATCATTTTTTAAAACTGTATTTAAAAATCCAACCTAATATCTTAAGGCCTGCAAAGATAGTACCTTTTACTGTTCCTGAAACTTTTGAGACACCAATTCTTTGTTTATATTTCACTGGCACCTCTATGTACGTAAAATTATGCTTAATAGACTTCAATTGCATCTCTATAGTCCAACCATAAGTTTTATCAACCATACCCAACTCCAAAAGTTTATCATATTTAATGGCTCTAAAAGGACCAAGATCAGTAAACTTCGCATTAAACATTACTTTCATTAATGTTGTGGCAAGCCAATTACCAAATATTTGTTGAGGTGTCATGGATTTTGCTTCTCTCAAATATTTAACTCGGGCACCAATTACTAAATCAATATCATCCTCAATAATTGGCTTAACTAATTTTGTCAATTCTTCCGGACAATCGCTATAATCACCATCCAAAAATACAACAATTTCTGGTTTAATCTTTTGATTTTCCATATAATCCATTCCTTTTAGGCATGCATACCCATAACCTTTTTGGGATTCATTTAGAACTGTAGCACCTGCTTTTTTGGCAATGGCTTCAGTATTATCTGTAGAATTGTTATTTACTACAATAATTTCATCTACACTATTAGGAATTTCTTTGATGACTTTTCCTATTGATTTTTCTTCATTATAAGCAGGAATGACAACTTTAATTATAGGCATTTGATTTTCTTATCAACATTATTTTTGATTGACTAAATGCATGAGGTCAACATCATTTCCCAATAGAATTTCGTTAGGATTGATGCGCCCCTTCATATTATCATTTTCTAATTTGAGCACACCTCTTGGGCAAACAGCACTACAAATACCACAACCAACACAACTACTACGAACAATATTTTCACCTTTCTGGGCATAAGACCTAACATCAATTCCCATTTCACAATAGGTTGAACAATTTCCACATGAGATACATTGACCCCCATTTGTAGTAATCCTAAATTTTGAAAACATGCGTTGTTGAAAACCAAGAATTGCAGCCATTGGACAACCAAATCTGCACCAAACACGACTGCCAAAAATAGGGTAAAAGCCCGTGCCGATAACCCCTGAAAAAATGGAACCGATTAAAAAACCATAAGATGTGCGCAAGGTTTCAGATTTAAATAAAAAGAGTTTGGTATCGGTGCTGAAATAATGTAAACCAATAAGTATAAGAATAATCACAAAAAATCCAATGGCACCATAACGCGCATCTTTACCAAGTTCTTTACGTTTAAAGATCATAGTCAAAGTAAAAATCAAGGTCAAAAATCCAGCTACCAATACTAAAAACACATCTCTAGTCAACCAATACTTACTCGTGTCTTTTCCTAAATAGGAATAGATGACCGCAGTGGTCATCAAAACCACAAAAACCAAAACACTGTGAATTACCCAACGTTCTATTTTCCATGCAAACCTACTTTTATCACTCAATTGTCGGAAAGGATCACCAACAGTTTCGGCAAGTGCACCACAACCACAAACCCAGGAACAGTACCAACGTTTTCCATATTTATAGGTTAGAATTGGGGTGATGACAAAAATGGATACAATTCCAAAAATGAGTAAAGCTAAACCAATATCTCCGGCATCAATAAATTGATTGATTCGGTAACGTTCAAAATTATAATAATTTAATGGCCAAATGCTTTTTAGGTCGTAATACGGTATTTTGGAATTTAAGCGGTACATGATTTCAGGAATCAAAAATGCAAAAGCCAATTGAAAAAACATTACTGAACCTGTGCGGATTTGTTCATAGCGATTATGCCGATATTTCAACATGAATTTATATCCGAAAACTAAAATAGCTAAAGTATAAAGTGCTCCATACACAAACCATTGGCTGGCAGGTCTCCCACTCAATACATAACTTAAAGGATCAAATAAAGCTATTAAACCTGAATTGGATTCTCCGGATTTTGCCAAACCCAAAAGTTGTGGAAAAAAATAAAGAACAATATAAAACAATGTCAATATGATACCTATTGACCAACCTAAAACACCTCGTGAGGATATGGATTTAAACCAAACACCGTCGTTTTTTATGCCTTTCGATTTGTTTAAATATGTTGCATTTGAAAAAATTACACTACCAACTGAAATCAATACCAAAGCCAATGTTAAAAACCAACCTTGATCTGAAAAATTGATATTTAAAAGCGCAAGAACAAGAATAAAAAGACCAATAATTCCTAAANCGATTCCAAGTTTTTGTTTGAGGGGCAAGTTTAACTTATCTGGACTTGCTAANGACAGACTATGATTTAATTTTTCGTTCATAAAACAGTTTGTAATTGGTTTTTAAATGCCGATTTAATGTCTTTTTCATAAAGTTGAAATAGCTCGGGATCAAAATTGGCTTCAGATAAATTTTCAATTACATAATCCACATCTCGTTTTTCAGTAAGCCATCTATCAAAAGTTTCATGTCGCATTCTAATTCCAAAAGTGTTTATTCCTAAAAATTGACGAGTTTTGGTATCAAATTCAATAGTAACACATTTTGTATCATCTTCATGTTTCCAATGAAAATGTTGGTGACCTTCTTTTGGCTTCGAAAATACCCAACCATAGGTTTGATATTCGATATCAAAAAATTTAGCCGAATTAAACCAATGTCCTGGATTGTATTCAATCCTATTGCCACAAATGGTTTGCGCAACAACTTCACCCATCATGCGGCCCGTATACCAAACTGCTTCAATGGTTCGCCGATTACCAATGGTTTCCCGCTGTTCGGCACAATCACCAATAGCATAAATATCCTGTATATTAGTTTCTAAAAACCGATTGACCAAAACGCCTCTCTTGGTTTCAATGTTTGAAGATTTTATAAACTCAATATTTGGAGAAACTCCTGCGGTCAGCCCTACGAAATCACAAGGAATTTCTTTACCAGTTTCTTCAATAATTACAGATTTTACATGGCCGTTTTCATCAGAAACAATTTCCTTTAAATTAGTAGATAAGCGCAAATCTATATGGTGACTTTTAATGTGTCTGTCCAACATTTGGCTTTCACCTTCAGGTAATACAATATTCCAAAAACTATCTTCACGCACTAAAAATGTGACAGGAATTTTACGAGTGGTCAACATTTCAGCCAATTCTATTCCTATGAGGCCACCGCCAACTATCACAGCATGTTTGCAAGTTTTGTTATCGGGTGCGTAAACTTCAAGACTTTCTAAATCTTGTTTACTGTAAAGCCCTTGAACGCCTTTTAGATCTTGGCCTTTCCATCCAAATTTATTCGATTTGCTTCCTGTTGCAATAATTAATTTATCATATTTGAGTATATCGCCTTCAGCAAAATGAAGTGTTTTGGATTCGGTTTCTATACTTTTTACAAAACCATTTTTAAGTTGAATTTTATTTTTTTTCCAAAACCAATTTTCATAAGGTTGGGTATGATCAAACTTCATATGTCCCATATAGACATACATAAGTGCAGTGCGTGAAAAGAAATAATCGGATTCAGCCGAAATTATTGTGATTTCTTTATCGGATAATTTTCTAATATGCCTTGCAGCAGTTACCCCAGAAATTCCGTTGCCAATAATTACAATGTGCTCCATTTATTGAGTTTAGTTGTGGCTTTTGTCGAAGGATGTGTTAAATCCTTAAGTTACTATTTACAATTTGTTTAAATTTAAGCATTAAATTTTGGGTATGAGAATATTTTTTGCTTCAACTTTATTAGTATTGTTAGGTTCTTGCGCTATGACATCAATACCATCTAAAAAAATAAATGGCGTCAGTTTTGTGGCTTCCCGAGATACTTTAAATCAAAAGCATATTGACCCAATTATTCATTTAAATGCAAATTATGCAGCTATTATGCCTTTTGGGTTTATTAAGGATTTACAACATCCTGAAGTTATTTTTAATAGTGAAAGACAATGGTTTGGTGAAACGAAAAATGGAGCAAAACAATATATTGAAGCTTTGAAGAAAGATCACATTAAAATAATGATGAAACCCCAAATTTGGGTTTGGAAAGGTGAATTTACAGGGCTTATAAAAATGAAAACTGAAGAAGAATGGCAGCAATTGGAAGAAACCTATGCTAATTTTATATTGGAATATGCTCAAGTTGCTCAAGACACTCAAGTTGAATTATTTTGTATAGGCACTGAATTAGAAACATTTGTGGCCAATAGGCCAGAATTTTGGAATAAACTCATAGATAAAATAAGAAATATTTATAAAGGCAAATTAACTTATGCAGCAAACTGGAATGAATATACAAAAACACCTTTTTGGGATCGATTGGATTATATTGGAATTGATGCCTATTTTCCTTTAAGTGAGAAACAAACACCAACAGTCCAAGAATGTAAAGAGGGTTGGATAATCCATAAAGCCGAAATAAAAACCTATGCTGAAAAGTTAAAAAAAGCTATTTTATTTACCGAATTTGGATATCGCAGTGTAGATTATGCGGCCAAAGCCCCTTGGATGTCTGATAGAGAGATGGACAAAGTAAATTTAGAAGCTCAAGTTAACGCAACCCATGCTCTTTTTGATGAATTTTGGAACGAAGATTGGTTTGCTGGTGGTTTTATTTGGAAATGGCATCATGATTATGAGAATGTGGGAGGTGAAAAAGATTCACAGTTTACGCCACAAAACAAACCTGTAGAAGCTATTGTAAGAAAATATTATGCTTTGAATTAAAAAGGTTTGTCAACAAATATATTTGTTGTAATAATCAAGTAATTCATCTGAAGACGCTCCAAACCATTTTTTAATATAAATCATCCAAAAGTGATATTGTAATTTCCAAATACCATTAGTTTTATAACGCCTTGCAGAAGTCGANATCCACTCTTGTATGACCACAAATTGTTTCATTGCATATAATTTATTGATAAGGTCATTATCTTCATAAACTACAAATCGTTCATCAAATCCACCAATGCTATTAAAAAGATTCTTTGATATAAACTGACTTTGGTCACCACCTCTACAGGCCCTCCAGCGAAATTGNGTGAACCAACTAGCCAGTNTTAACCACCAATGGTTACTGTCGAATTTCATTTTAAAACACCCAGCCAAGTTTCCATTTTTGACTTCATCAATAATAAGTTNATCAAAATGTTTTGGAGGAAACGAATCGGCATGTANAAAATACAGAATGTTTCCTGTTGCAGATTTGGCACCAAGGTTCATTTGCTTGGCTCGACCTTTTTCAGAATTCAGAAGTATTATTTTTGTCTTATCGAGCGCAGTCAAGAGGTGATTAGGTCTCGAGAGCGTTTGACCAAACAGAAAGTCCTGGACTATTTCCTGTGAATGATCAGTACTTCCACCATCAACAATAATGATTTCAGAAATGTTTTCTTTTGAAGAATTTTCAATTAGGTGTTGAAGCAATTTTCCAATTATGGCTTCTTCATTTAAAATAGGAATGACAATACTGATGGTAATTTTTTCCACAGAAAAAAGAATTTTAATATTGTTCGTTCAAATTCCAGTTATATTCCAAATAATCAATACTTGCATTTGAATTGATTTTGATATCACTGTACTTGTTGATATAATCTATTAGGCTTCCTTGTTTGGTAAAATCACTTTTGAACCATTGAAAAATTTTGGAAAGTTTCACACTGCGCTCGTTAATGATGTTTTTCTTGGGGTCCGAAATAAAACCTTTGGTGGCATGTTCCAATAAAGCGTCAACATTTTGGGCGGTATAAGCCTTATTAAGTAGTTTAGGACAGGAAGCAGATGCGCAATTTATGGCAAAATGGATGCGAGGGTCGTTCATTTTTCGAAGGTTTTCATGTTCTATATCTTCTAATGAAAAATCATCACCTCCAATCTTAATTCGATTTTTGGACCAAGGATTGCTAATGTCCTTGACGCTTTTAGTGGGATAGTTATCAATAATCAGTTTTATGGTGTTGGCATTGTAAACATTAATAAAGTAGGCCAATTTTTCTGGTTTGCTCCAATTTTTAGATGGAACCTTTGAAGCCAAATAGTCAATATAATTGTTTAACAATTTGGCATCTTTTTTAAAACCTTTATAATTGACATCGCCATTATCGGCCACATATTTTTTTAATAACCCATCCCAGGCACTGTGATCAACGATATTGTTTTCATTGCCATATGAGATTAAATCTTTTATTTGAAACCCCTTTGCATCTAAACAACTTGTTAAGGTTGTTACGGTAAATAATATTAAAATTAACTTATTCATTGTCTTTCTTTATTTTTAATGGGTATATTTCTTGGGCTAAAAAATGTTCAGGGAATTTTTCGTCACCTTCAAAGCCCAATTCGATATCTTTTCCACTATAAGGAATGTAGTTTGTTTTAAAAAGATAATCCCAAATGCTCAATGTGAGGCCGAAATTTACACCATATCTGGCATTTTCTGGCAACTCTTTGGCATGATGCCATATATGCATTTTTGGATTATTAAAGATATACTTCAAAATGCCATAATCCCATCCCAAATTGGCATGGTTTAAATGCCCTATGGCTAAAGTAAAAAAGTAAACAATGGCAACATCTTTAGCATTATAATTACCAATAATGGCCAAAGGAATATAAAGTAACGATTTATAGATTACAGGTTCCATCCAATGATAGCGTAAATGTGCAGCAAATCCCATTTCCTTAACACTGTGATGTACTTTGTGGAAATTCCATAATAAAGGGACGTGGTGCAACAGCCTGTGCGTATTCCATTGGACAAAATCTGAAACCACAAAAAAGATGAACAATCCCAAACCTTTTGGTAAATCATCGACATCAAAGAGTTGAAAACTAGAAACCGACAAACCAATTTTACCCAAGATATCATTAAAAAATGTGGCTGCAGTATTGGAAAGCGCTATTAAGACAATAAGGTTCAACAGAAAAAAATTAAAGAACATATAAAAAGCATCCAACCAAAAATCTTTCCTAAAAATGGATTGCTCTTTACGCCAAGGGAATGCAATTTCAAGTATCCAAACCAAAAATGAAATCGCGATCAAACCATAAAAATAGTTGTCCCAATGGTTTAATGAAATCAGCTCATACTTAAGGTAATTCCAATAACCTGAATAGGATTTTATGATGATGTCAATGTATTTTTCCATGTTTTAACAACATCCACCACCATCATAATGGTAGGTCGATTCACTTATAAAAATATCATTTCTGCCAAGTGAAGCCAAAGCTCCAGCGGTTTTATCACAAATTGCCAAAGGCTGGTTTTTTAGCAAGATATGTCCTTTTTTGTCATCGATGTAGTCATCGTCTCCGTAATATATGGCGGCCTTTCCAGTAAAAACACAAGGGCCATCTTCTGGTATTGGATCTTTAATGGCAGCAACCTCTATGGATTCAATATAGATCAATTCTTCGGTATTGTAATGCTTTGGGTCGAGAACCCTATAAGGTTTACGGGCACGAATTTCAATGGTTCCAAAACCAGCATCGGTCAGCATTTTTACATATTCAGCAATTGGAAGACTTCCACTTAAGCACAAAGCACGTAATCGGTCATCATTACGCAACTCATCGTTCATGTGTTGTTCACAAGTTGGGTCGCTCATGACCAAACGACCACGTGGCTTTAAAACCCGGTACATTTCGGCTATTGCTTTTTTCAAATCTTCAGCTTTAAAGATATTGAACAAGCAGTTTTGGGCAGCGACATCAATAGAATTGTCTTCAACAGGAAGATTCATGGCATCCCCTTTTTTAAGCTCAACAAATTCACTTTTAAACCANGGATTCAGTTTTTCGGCTTCTTTGAAATTCTTGCGGCAAGCTTCCAACATTTCATCAAC
>BS_KBA_SWE02_21mDRAFT_10000233_pt1 | contig 20221 bp, 20 predicted proteins | sample BalSeasSWE02_21m_FD_9196 | JGI IMG/M metagenome (IMG submission 9196)
TGCAGCGGCCATTCAACGATATGGAAAAGAACAGGCACATGTTAAAGGCTTAGATGAAAACGATAAGGGGGTTGTTACCAAATTAGGTAAAGATATTATTAAAGCAAAATATGGCAACCTGTTTCAGATGTATGAAAAAATCGTAGATCAGAATCCATATGAAACCCCAATGATGATTTATCCAGCAGTACATTATACCATGGGGGGTATCTGGGTAGACTATAATTTAATGACTACCGTGCCCGGATTATACGCTATAGGAGAAGCGAATTTCTCAGATCATGGCGCTAACAGACTAGGGGCTTCTGCATTAATGCAGGGACTGGCGGATGGCTATTTTGTTTTACCTTATACCATTGGAGATTACTTATCTCATGATATTCGTACAGGAAAAATTTCAACGGATTCAAAAGAATTTGAAGAAGCAGAAAATCAGGTTAAAGCGACGATTGATGCCTTAGTTAATAATAAGGGAACGCATTCTGTAGATTATTTCCATAAAAAATTAGGAAAAATAATGTGGAATAAATGTGGAATGGCAAGAAATGAAAAGGATTTAAAAGAGGCTATTACTGAAATAGCTGAATTGAGAAAAGAGTTCTGGAAAGATGTTAAAGTACCGGGCGCTGCAAATGAATATAATGAAGAACTTGCTAAAGCGGCACGTGTTGCTGATTTCTTAGAATTAGGTGAGTTATTTGCTAAAGATGCTTTACAAAGAGAAGAATCAGCGGGAGGTCATTTTAGAGATGAATATCAAACACCTGAAGGTGAAGCCATGCGACGAAAAGAATTTCAATATGTTTCTGCATGGGAATATAAAGGAGAACCTAAGGATGCCGTTTTGCACAAAGAAGCATTAGAATACGAAAATATTGAAGTAAAAGAAAGAAGTTACAAATAACAGATTAGTTATGAAATTAACATTAAAAATTTGGCGTCAAAAAAACGCGAGCGATAAAGGAAAACTTGTTGATTATAAAGTTGATGATGTTTCTTCAGATATGTCTTTTCTTGAAATGCTTGATGTATTAAATCAAGATCTTATAGATAAAAACGAAGAGCCTATAGCCTTTGATCATGATTGTCGTGAAGGTATTTGTGGTATGTGCTCCATGTATATTAATGGACGTGCTCACGGACCGGATTTAAGCATAACGGTTTGTCAGTTGCACATGCGTAGTTTTAAAGATGGTGATACCATTTATATTGAACCATGGCGTGCTGCGGCTTTTCCAGTCATTAAAGATTTAATAGTAGATAGAAGTGCCTTTGATCGCATTCAACAAGCTGGTGGTTTTATTTCTGTAAATACNTCAGGNAANACACAAGATGCCAATGGGACTTTAATTTCAAAACATGCTGCTGATACCGCTATGGATGCCGCTACTTGCATTGGCTGTGGTGCTTGTGTAGCCACTTGTAAAAACTCATCTGCCATGTTATTTGTAGGCGCTAAAGTCTCTCAATATGCTTTATTGCCACAAGGACAGATTGAAGCTGCCGATCGTGTTAGAAACATGGTAGCCCAAATGGATTTAGAAGGTTTTGGTAACTGTACAAACACAGGCGCTTGCGAAGTAGAATGCCCTAAAGGTATTTCTTTAGATAACATTGCCCGTATGAATAGAGAATTAATGAAAGCCAATTTGAATTAACATTTGTTAAGAACCCTGATATTTTTTTTATTTAGTTTAGCCCACCTAAATATTAAGCCTAATGATTAAAAAATGTAGTTTAATCAACTCATTTTTCGTTTTATTTTACCTGCTAGGTTTTAGTCAGAACGCACTAAAACAAAATGAATCTATAGACCTTTTTAGTGAAGAGGCTTTACTACAAAACGTAAGGACTTTATCTTCTGATGGTTTTGAAGGAAGACGCACAGGGACCCAAGGGGCGGACAAGGCAAAACAATATATAATCAATCAATTTCAAATTAATAATGTGTTGCCTTTTTGCACAAATTTTGAGCAGAGATTCTCCTTTTTCATTAAGAGAAAAAATTACGACGGGACTAATATTTTAGGTCTGATTAATGGGACTGATAATCCCGAAAAATATATCGTGATAAGTGCTCATTATGATCATGAAGGCATTAAAGAAGGCTTAATATATAATGGGGCAGATGATGATGCTTCAGGCATTGGTGCCTTAATTAGTTTTGCTGAGTATTTTAAGAAAAATCCGCCAAAACACTCCGTAATTTTAGCAGCTTTTGACGCTGAAGAATTAGGTCTTGAAGGGTCAAAATATTTTGTAAATAATTCTATTGTTTCGTTAAACACCATCATGCTTAATATTAATATGGATATGATTAGCCGAAGTGATACCAACGAGTTATTTGCGGTGGGAACAAGATTTAATAATACACTAAAGCAAGTCATTACAAATTTTGATCAACCCGGATATGTAAAAATGCTGATTGGTCATGACGGTGAAGACGGCCTTGAAAATTGGATTTATTCTTCTGATCACGCTTCATTTCATAAAAAAGGAGTGCCGTTTTTATACTTTGGTGTTGATGACCATGAGGACTATCATACGCCAAATGACGATTATGAAAATATTCATCCAGAATTTTATAAAGAATCAGTAAGACTAATTATTGAAGTTTTTAGCAAGATTGATACTTTAAATTTTTAGAAGTACGCCTTTAACTGAACGGTTCCTGTATGTATCGTTTTACTTGTTTCAGTTTTTCTCCCAAAATAGCTTAGGTTTAAATCTAAAAACTTGGTAAGTTTTTTTTGTGCTAGCAAACTCCAAGTGAAGTTTTTTCCTGGTTGCAGACCTTCAAGCATTTGATAGGAGACAGGGGCGTTAGGATTTCCTGTAAAGTTGTTTGAGAAATAATTAAATTCGCCATTAATAGCCCCTTTTTGACTGCCGGAAAAGGTAAATGAAACCCCGTATTTTTGCTGTTTTAAAGACTCTAAATCACCTATAGTATTGTTATTTGAAGCGTATTGGTAGAACACGTCAAAACGCGTATTATCATTAAATAAATAAGAGAGTTTTGGGTTATATCGCTGTTTATTGAAGTTATAGTTTTTTGTTGAATAATTTTCACTGGCACTTTCGTTGTTGTCAAAAGAGGCAAGCAGGTCAATCAGCCAAGATTCTTCAATTTTGTGATTAAAATTGAGTTGATGACTTTTTAAATTATTCTTAATAAATCCTATCGATAAAACATTTTGAGATTTATTTGATAAATAGGTATATGAGGCGGTATAATGCTGTTTGCCTCTATTAAAAAACAGCACATTTCTTAAATTTAACTGTAGGCCAAGTTGGTTTTCAGCATCTGATTCAAATGGATTAATATTAAAATTGTTGCCATCACGTTTTATTTTTCTATCAATTAAATAACTGGTTTGGTTATAAAAATGGGACCAGAAATGCTCGGTTTTTTTTTCGCTTACAGACCATTGTTGGGGATTAATAGTGAGCGTTTGACTAAGTCTGTTTTGGTGTGTTTTTATAAAAACCTGATTTGGGAGTAACACTCTAATATATTTTCCCTGATCTTGAAATTGTGCGATTTCAAACTCTTCCAATTCTTGAATGCCGTTATTATTATAATCAATCCAGGTGAAGGTGCCTTGTCCCGGTTCTACTTCAACATAAGTAAAATCCTGTTGTGCTAAAGCACCAGAGTTGGTTTCAAAAATGGTATTCCATTGGATAAGTTGCTTCATGAACTTTTGATTGTATTGTAGTCTGGAGTTAATGGATTGTTCATCATCAACCGCTTCTTCAGAATTTTTAAGGGTTCTGTAATTAACATAAAGGGATAAATTGGTGTTGTTATTTTGAATAAGTCTGGAATCAACATAATAAGTATTTGAAGTATTTACTCTTTGTAATTTATTATTCCTTAAACTGTCGTTTACCCTGTTTTTATAGCCAACTTCGGCAAATATATGGGTGCTATCTCCAAGACCATAAAAAACTTCGTAAGATTTAAACTTTTGACTTAACGGGGTCAATATTGAGGTGTTTTTGTCTTTTTGTTCATTATCCTCTATAGCTATTTTTGTTCCTAACCAGCTTCTATTCATGCCATAAGTTATTCTATTAAATGATCTTAGAAAGGTGGACGTATTTAAATCTGATGTCGCGTTTAAAAAACTGGAATAGGACACAATATTAAATTTATTCAGAAGCAGATTAATATTAGCAACATGTCTGTTCCCTGAAAAATTTTCTGAATAGCCTAAATGCTCAAACTGATAAGAAGCAATCCCTTTTTGGGGATGAAATAATTGCAAACCGGTTTTAAAAAGTTCTTGATTGCCAAGCGGGTTTTCAATATTCCAGTCTCTTGAAAATTCAGCGTTATATAAACGTTCTATGGTTCTAAAATTCTTTTGGATAAAATCCATATCTGCAACGGCATATAAGTTCCAGAGGCTATCATTTTTAATGATACTTTGAGATACCTTAAGTTTGCTGGCAAAACCATCATTGTTTTCATCATCAATGCTTGAAAATAAGTTTTGATCATTTTTGCTTCCCGCTAATTCAAAGGCAATAGCTGTTTTTTCAGTGGGGTTATAACTTCCATTAACAATAGCCATTTGAAGTTTTTTTGGTGCAATAAGCTGAACAATAGGGGCGTAATTTCCTTGTGGAATTCCTAAAATAGGTTCAACGTATTCGTAGATTTTACTGATTGCATTAATACTGCTTAACGTATAATTACCTTGATTGGGACCAACGGCACTGAATGTAACCCGGTACAATTCATCGTCAGGATTGTTTGAAAAAACAAAAGCCTCAAAACCATTAATCAGTTCTTTTTTATACAAAATCCTATTATCGCTATAAGTGTCCAGAACCTCAGAAGGCGACACCATTAAGGAGGTGTCATCACCAGCATTTGATAGTATTTCAACTTGTTCTTGAGATAAATTTTGTTGTAATGGCTGGTTTTTGGCGTCATTTTCAGAATATACAGAAACGCCTAAAGACAGTTTTTTGCTTTCAAGTCTTCCGCCTCCATAGGCTACTAACCTTGAATAGTTGCGTTCACTATATTGATAATCTACCGTTATACGCATCTCACTTGTTATTGGGAAGATGGAGTTAAATATAATTTCACCAGCGTTATAATCAATAATATAATCAGCATCTTCACCACGTCTTAAGGCGATACCATTCACATAAACCGTCTCACTTCCAGAAACTATGAGTACATATAGTTCACCGTTTTGTCCCTGTAACTTATAGGGTCCCTGGTTGCCTTCTTGGGCCGTGAACTGACTGCGTGTAAACTGCCCTCTAACTAAAGCACCAGCGGCAAATACATTTGTTTTGGCATCTTCTTTATCAAAATTTACGTTTAATGATAAGCCCTGCACGCGTTTAGAAAAATTTCCAAAATAAGACTTGGCATTTATTAAGTCTATATCACCTGCACGCACATTCCATTTGTCGCTCATTAATTCAATAAACACTTGATCAAATTCATCTAATCTTTGAGAATAACCACTTTCTTGTAAGGGAATATTGGCATCTTGTATGGAGGCTCGTAGTGATACTTTATCATTTAGCTTACCGGTGATTTGAAGATCTAATTCACTGTTTAAAACCGAATTTTGATTATTACCAATGGTAACCCCGCGCGAAATACTTCCAGAGGTTGTTAATCCATCAAAAGGGATAAAATCAGCGTCTTGATTGCTCTGAGACAGTTTGTAGAGCGTTTGTACATTATCATTATTTTCAACGATAATTTTCTCGTCTAATTGCTTATAGGTTTTTGTTAAAAATTCCGGAAACCTCAAATAATTTATAATAATGGAATCGGTTTCAACGGGCTTATTAAAAATCAGGGCTGCTTTTTGGAAATCAATGACATAGTAAGAGGATTCAATCAAGGTATTATCCTTTCTTTTAATAAAAAAATAATTCGAGTTTATGCTGACACTATCAACAATAATAGAATCTTTTACGGCAACTTTTTTAGTTCTATAATTAGAACCTTGGTTTTGGCCAACAGCACAAAAGCCAATAAAAAAGACTAATAGAAAGGCTATAAATTTCATCTGATACTTAAACTAAAAATAGCTTAAAATATTTTGTTAATAGTTTTCGTTAAATGTGCTATAAAATAATAGTGTAAAAGTAACGCATTATTTATTTTAGCTGAAATTCTTATTCTATTACATGAAGATAATTTCATATAACGTTAATGGTATCAGAGCCGCCATCAATAAAGGGTTTATGGATTGGTTAAAAAGTGCCAATCCAGATGTCATTTGTTTACAGGAAATCAAAGCCTTAAAAGAGCAACTAGATATGGACCTTTTTGCTGAAGCGGGTTACAAGTATAATTATTGGTTTAGTGCACAAAAGAAAGGATATAGCGGTGTGGCTATATTAAGTAAAACAGAACCCAATCATGTAGAATATGGCACTGGAATTGCTTCTATGGATTTTGAAGGCAGAAATATTAGAGCTGATTTTGATGGTTTTTCTGTGATGAGCTTGTACTTGCCTTCAGGAACTAACGATGATAGGCTAGACCATAAACTGGAATACATGGATATGTTTCAGGGGTATATTAATACACTTAAAAAAGAGTTGCCAAATTTAATTATTTGTGGTGATTATAATATATGTCATGAAGAAATTGATATTCATAACCCAAAAGGATTGAGTAATACTTCCGGTTTTTTACCAGTAGAGCGAGAATGGATTGGTAGTTTTATTGGTAACGGTTTTATTGACTCCTTCAGGCATTTAAACAAAGAACCTCATAACTATACATGGTGGAGTTACCGCGCTAATTCAAGAGCTAATAATAAAGGTTGGCGCTTAGATTATGCCATGGTTTCAAAACCATTACAAGAAAAAATCAAAAGAGCCGTTATATTATCTGATGCGGTGCATAGTGATCACTGCCCCATTTTAGTTGAAATAGAAAAATAAACCTAACAAAATTTTAGAAAATGATAAAAAAACTTTCATTAGTATGTGTAACTATAGTCTTTGCAGCCTCATGTGTGTCTCCAAAAATATATAAGGAATTAGAAAGTAAGTATACCGACTTAAAACAAGAGAACAGAAAATTGTCTGATGAGAATGAGGTCCTTTTAAGCGCCAAAACGGCAGCAGAAAATGAACTCAAACAATTACAATTAGCTTATGATGCCACTGTTGCTGAGCGCGATAGACTGCAAAGCGATTATGATGTTGCTAAAGCTAGTTTAGATAATTTAAAAGCCTCATATGATGCCTTAGAAAAGAACAGTTCTGCCGCCATTGCTGCTAATTCGCAAAAAAACAGAGAATTATTAGCACAATTGGAAGCTAAGGAACAGGCCTTGGCTGCTGAAAATGCTAGATTAGAAAGCCTTAAAAAAACATTGGAAGATCGTTCTAATAGAGTAGCTGAACTTGAAAAAGTGATTGCTGATAAAGATGCTGCCATGACGGCATTAAAAGAGGCTATTTCAAGAGCTTTGACGGATTTTGAAGGCAAAGGATTAACGGTTGAGCAACGTGATGGGAAAGTCTATGTTTCTATGGAAAACAAGTTGCTATTTAGTTCAGGTAGCTGGGCTGTAGGTGCTGAAGGTAGGCGAGCTGTGCAACAATTAGGAAGTGTGTTAGGTCAAAACCCGGATATTGCTGTGTTAATTGAAGGTCATACTGATAATGTGCCCTATCAGGGCAACAGTCAGTTAAGTGGCAACTGGGATTTGTCTACCAAACGCGCAACGGCTATTGTAAACATATTGAGAGAAAATGATGCTATTAATCCTGAAAATTTAACAGCTGCTGGTCGCGGAGAATATGCGCCGGTTGCAACCAATAGCACATCTGAAGGACGTGCTAAAAATAGAAGAATAGAGGTGATTTTAACACCTAAATTAGATGAACTGTCTAAATTACTTCAGGATAATTAATTTTAAATCTTAACAAAGTATTAAACCTTTCAGTTCTTAGGAAACTGAAAGGTTTTTTTATCTTTAAACTTTTTTAAAAATAACATCAAAAAATAAAGCTTTGAAATATACAACACTACCTAATACCAATATAAAAGTCAGTAAAATTTGTTTGGGAACCATGACCTGGGGGAATCAAAATACAGAAGCCGAAGGTCATGAACAATTGGATTATGCCTTAGAACAAGGGGTTAATTTTATTGATACTGCAGAATTGTATCCTGTTCCGGCAACCGCAGAGACCAGTGGTAGAACGAGCACAATTATTGGTAACTGGCTGCATAAAAGAAACAATAGAGATAAAGTTATTTTAGCTTCTAAAATTGCCGGACCTGGTGATTACACGGCTCATATTCGCACGAATGGGTTTAGTAAAGAAGGTCTCAATGATGCGATTACTAAAGAATTAAAAAGGCTTCAGACGGACTATATTGATCTGTACCAATTGCATTGGCCTGAACGTCAAACCAATACTTTTGGGGTTAGAGATTATAATCACAACCCAACTGACGGCTGGAAAGATAATTTTAATGAAGTTCTTCATTCACTTAAAGAACAGATCAAAGCTGGAAAAATTCGCCATATAGGCATGTCCAATGAAAAAGCATGGGGTGCTATGCGTTACATAGAAGAATCTAGGACTCATGATTTACCCAGAATGTGTACCATTCAAAATGCCTATTCGTTAATAAACAGAGTTTTTGAGGGTGATATGGCCGAAGTTGCTTTAAGAGAAAACATAGGCTTATTAACCTATTCGCCTATGGCTTTTGGTGTACTCTCGGGTAAATATATAAAAGGCACGGCAGGAGAAGATGCACGATTAAAATTGTTTCCAAGGTTTGCCAGATACAGCAGTGAACAATCAACTGAGGCCACAAGGCGTTATTTAAAAATTGCTGAAGATAATAATATAACCTTGGCACAAATGAGTTTAGCTTTTGTAAACCAACAACCATTTGTAACCAGTAATATTATTGGCGCTTCAAAAATGGAACAACTAAAAGAAAATATTGATAGTATTAATGTCACATTAAGCAAGGAGATATTAAACCAAATTAATGCCGTGCATGCAGTGATTCCTAATCCGGCTCCATAAAGTAGGGGATAGGTATAAAACAAAAAAGCCCAACTAATTTAGTTGGGCTTTTTTAATTATTTAATTTGTTTACCATTTTTATCGAAAAAATGATATTCTAAATATGTGTAAGCATCTCTTGGTAAAACTTTAACCCATTTTTTGTGTTCAAAAAACCATTTTGAACGTGTTGATGGAAAACCTTTTGTTAAAAAGGCTGCTATAAAAGGATGTGTGTTTAAGGTCAGCTTTTTATAGTCTTTTTTTAATAGTTGTTCTAGGTCGTGTGTTATTTTTGGCACAATTCCTATTGGTGCGTCTACCTCAGAACCATTAATGATGTCATCAGGGTTTTCTTCCTGAGTTTTAATGTTCATTTCTGGGCGAACACGTTGTCTTGTAATTTGTATCAAACCAAATTTACTAGGAGGCAATATTTTGTGTTTAGCTCTGTCATCCTTCATTTCATCACGAAGGTGATTAAATAGCTGTTGCCTGTTGTCTGCGCTTGTCATATCTATAAAGTCTACTACAATGATGCCACCCATATCGCGTAAACGCAATTGGCGAGCAATTTCAGTAGCAGCAATAATATTTACTTCTAAGGCTGTATCCTCTTGGTTGTTTGCTTTGTTTGACCGGTTACCACTATTTACATCTATTACATGTAAAGCTTCTGTATGCTCTATAATTAAATAGGCGCCTTTAGCCATAGAAACGGTTTTACCAAATGAGGTTTTAATTTGTCTTTCTATCCCGAATTTTTCAAAAATGGGAACATTTGCTTGATACAATTTGACTATTGATTCTTTATTTGGTGCAATTTCTTGCACATAATCTTTAATTTGATAATAAAGTGTTTCATCATCAACATGAATACTTGTAAAGGTGTCGTTAAATATGTCTCGTAACATAGACGAGGCTTTATTCATTTCTCCTAATACTTTACTTGGATGATGCGCTTTATTAAGCTTTTTACACATTGCCGTCCAACGACTGAGCAAATTCTGTAAATCTTTATCTAGTTCGGCTACTTTTTTGCCTTCTGCTACCGTACGAACAATAATTCCAAAACCTTGTGGTGTAATACTTTTCACCAATCGTTTCAATCGGTCTTTTTCTTCTTTACTTTCTATTTTTTGAGAAATAGAAATGCGATCAGAAAAAGGAACTAAAACAATATACCTACCAGCTATCGACAACTCAGAACTTATTCTTGGGCCTTTAGTTGATATGGGTTCTTTTACTATTTGTACTAATAACGATTGATTTGATTTTAAGACATCGGCAATACTTCCGTCTTTATCAATATCTTTTTCAAATGGGAAATTTTTTAAAGAAAAATCTTTTAGTTTACCTGTGCTTACACGTTTTGTGAATTTTAAAAGGGAAGGCAGCTTTGGACCTAAATCATGATAATGCAAAAAGGCATCTTTCTCATAACCTACATTAACAAATGCAGCATTTAGTCCAGGAACAGCTTTTCTTATTTTGGCTATAAACACATCACCAACAGAAAAGTCATTACTTTCTTCATCTTTCTGTAATTCAATAAGTTTTCCATCTTTTAATAAGGCAAAATCAACATCTTCTGAACTAGATCGAATAATCAATTCTTTATCCATTAAGTTAATTTTTATCCATACAATTACGTACAGATGGATTATACATTATTTTCACAGGATTTTTAACATCCGTGGAGTTCAAAAAACACTAAAAGTGTTTAAAATTTTGATGAACTCATTTCAAAGAACGTTTTTTAACGACCAAAAAAAAGTAGCTCTAGAACTACTTTTTCTGGTTTATTTTTTCTTTTTGTGACGATTAGCGCGAGCACGTTTTTTGCGTTTGTGCGTTGCAACCTTATGTCTTTTACGTTTTTTACCGCTTGGCATAAATTATGTTTTTTAAATTAATATTTAATTTCAATGTTTTTACTTAACGTCTACATTAGTTTTTACGCCTTCAACAAAAACTTTTGCTGGTTTAAAAGAAGGAATATTGTGTGCAGGAATTTTAATAGTAGTATTTTTTGAAATGTTTCTACCAGTTTTTTCTGCTCTCGTTTTGATGATGAAGCTACCAAATCCTCTCAAGTACACATTGTCTCCACTTTCTAAAGAAGTTTTTACTTCATCCATAAATGATTCAACAGTTGCTTGAACATCACCTTTTTCTATTCCTAATTTTTCAGAAATTTTTGCTACTAAATCAGCCTTAGTCATTTTTAATATTTTTATTTTAGTTACTATATAAATTTAAAGGGATGCAAATATAGGAATTTAAAATTCAATATTTCAAACCTAATTCATTAAAATTTAAGATTATAAACGTTTATTTTTGCGCTTCGTATAAATTCAATAATGATATTTTCAAAAATATTAAATCACTGGTATTCAAATAATAAGAGAGAGCTTCCATGGAGACAAACAACTAATCCCTATTTTATTTGGCTTTCAGAAATTATATTGCAACAAACACAAGTAAACCAGGGGCTCCCTTATTACATGTCTTTCATAGAAGAATTTCCGACTGTTTATGAATTGGCAAAGGCAGATGAAAGCAAGGTTTTAAAATTATGGCAGGGATTGGGATATTACTCAAGAGCCAGAAATTTACATCATACGGCCAAATATATAGTTGAAGATTTAGATGGAGAGTTTCCTGACAATTATGAAGATTTATTAAAACTAAAAGGTATTGGTGACTACACAGCAAGTGCCATTGCATCCATATGCTATAATGAGGCTTCAGCGGTAGTAGACGGCAATGTTTATAGAGTCCTATCGAGATATTTTGGAATAGAGACACCAATTAATACCACTAAAGGATTTAAGGAATTTAAACTGCTGGCCCAGAAATTAATGGACACTATAAATCCGGCGGATTATAATCAAGCCATTATGGAGTTTGGTGCTGTTCAATGTAAACCTCAAAATCCTTTTTGTGAAAATTGTCCGTTTCAAACAAGTTGTGTGGCATTTGAAAAGAAAATTATTAATGAATTACCGGTAAAAAAGAAACTATTAAAGGCATCAAAGAAACACTTCAATTTCTTAGTCATTCTCTCGAAAAACCAACAAACCATTTTGGAAAAACGAAAAGGAAAAGGTATATGGCAAAACTTATATCAATTTCCTTTAATAGATAGTAAAGAGGAATTATTCCATAAAGATATTGTGTTAGCATTGAAAGATATCAAATTATTAAAAGAGGATTCTTTTGAAGTGTCATTATATAATGAAACAGTAATTATACATAAATTATCTCATCAACATTTATATACTAAATTTTGGATTATTTCTGTTGATGAAATTGAACAGAAGGGAATTTTTGTTAATGACATCCGTAATTACCCTGTTCCTGTTTTAATTGGCAATTTTATTGATGATTTTAATTTTTAAAGGTTTAGTATGTAAATGACATTTTTTTATTAATTTTAAAAAAATGAGTAGTAAATAGTTAATTTTGCTTTTTAAATACTAAAAAAATTATGTCTGGAACATTAAATAAAGTAATGCTAATTGGTCATTTAGGTGACGAGGTAAAAATGCATTATTTTGAAGGCGGTGGTTGTGTTGGAAGATTTCCTTTAGCTACTAATGAAACGTATATTAGTAAGCAAACTAATGAGCGAGTAACCAATACTGAATGGCATAATATAGTGGTTCGAAACAAGGCTGCTGAAATTTGTGAAAAATATTTGAGCAAAGGCGATAGAATTTATGTTGAAGGTAGATTAAAAACAAGAAAGTGGCAGGATGATAGTGGGAATGAACGATATTCCACTGAAATTCAATGTACTGATTTCACCTTTTTAACTACTAAAAAGGAAAGTGAAGGGCAAGCCTCTAATAAGATGGATCCCAAAAAATCAATTGATAATCAACAAATGGCTAATGAGCCTATTGGAGAAGAGGATGATGACCTTCCNTTCTGATTGTTTAACTAATATTGTAATATTTGGATCCTGGTCCCCCGAGTTTTAAGGCGTTATTTTTAGCAATTGACCCATCGATTGTTAGTGGCTTTGTGCTTTTGTTTTTATTGTTGTTTTTTTCAGCACTGATATCTGGTGCTGAAGTAGCTTTATTCTCTCTTACAAGAACCGATATAGAGGAAGGTTTAGAACAAAAATCTAAGCGCATCCAAATTATTTCAAGACTTTTGGAACGTCCAAAAAAATTGTTAGCAACTATACTGGTTGCAAACAATTTCATAAATATTGGTATTGTTATTTTGTTCGCGTATTTAGGCGAAACTGTTTTTGAAAGTATGACCTCTCCTATATTGAGGTTTATTGTTGAGGTTGTTATTGTCACTTTTTTAATTTTATTGTTTGGTGAAATTCTGCCAAAAATATATGCTAATCGGAATAGAGTTAAGTTTGCAACATTTATGGCTCATCCATTGAATGTTTTAGATATTTTATTATCACCCTTGAGTTTACCAATGCGCAGTATAACCATTGCCATTCATAATAAATTAGGGAAACAAAAATCTAATTTAAGTGTTGATCAATTATCACAGGCATTATCACTAACAAGTGAAGAGCATACTACAAAGGAAGAGCAAAAGATATTACAAGGCATTGTATCTTTTGGAAATACAGATACTAAACAGGTCATGCGTCCGCGTATAGATATTTTTGCACTAAGTGCTGATCAAAAATATACGGAAATAATGCAGGAAATTGTTGAAAACGGTTATTCCCGTATTCCCGTGTATAAAGAGAATATTGATAAAATTGAAGGCATTCTCTATGTGAAAGATTTATTGCCTTATATAGACCGAAAGCAATTTGATTGGACAACGTTATTGCGTGAGCCTTTTTTTGTTCCTGAAAACAAAAAGCTAGATGATTTAATGGCAGAATTTCAAGAAAAAAAGGTCCATCTTGCAGTTGTGGTTGATGAGTATGGTGGCACTTCGGGTTTGATCTCTTTAGAAGATATAATTGAAGAAATTGTTGGCGATATTAGTGATGAATTTGATGATGAAGATTTGAAGTACTCCAAATTAGATGACCATAATTTTGTGTTTGAAGGAAAAACAGCCCTTAAGGATTTTTATAAAATAATAAAGGTAGAAGATGAAATAGCTTTTGAAGAGAATAAAGGAGAAGCAGAAACAATTGCAGGTTTTGTGCTTGAGATTTCTAAGAATTTTCCAAAATTGAATAGTAAAATAAATTTTAAAACCTACATTTTTACTATTGAAGCTTTAGATAAAAAGCGTATCAAGTTTATAAAATTCACCAAAACAGAATGAAACAGTTTTATTATTTAGGAATAATAGTGTTTTTTTGCTTCGCCTGCAATGACGACGTAGTTCCTAAACCAAAGGGTTATTTGCGTTTAGAATATCCTGCAGCACATTATATTAATACAAACGTTGATGGAGTTCCGTTTTCTTTTGAATCTAATGCATTAGCAAATAAAATTTCATCAAAAAAAATTATAAGCACAACAGAAAGTTATGCTATAAATATTGAATATTCAACATTAAAAGGGACCATTTATTTAACTTATAAATCAATCAATAATAACCAAAAAAATTTAATTGATTTTCTAAGAGATGCTCAAAATTTCACGCAAAAACATACAGCAAAAGCAGATGAAATAAAGGAGAAGGAATATATAAATAAGCTTAATAGAGTATACGGCATGTTTTATGAAGTTGGAGGAAATGCCGCTTCACAATCACAATTTTATCTTACTGATAGCACAGAACATTTTTTAACAGGTTCCTTATATTTTTATGCAAAACCTAATTATGATTCCATTCTTCCGGCGGCAAAATATTTAGAGAAAGACATCAGGCATATTATGGAAACTGTAAAGTGGAAATAAAAAAAGCTTCTCAAACCGAGAAGCTTTTTTTATAAGTTATAATAATTTTATGCTTTTGATTTATTAGCGCAACATGGCTTTTGACAGTCTTTAGCACAGGCCATTTTTTCGGCTTCCGTTTTGTTTGCGCATTTGGCCTTACAGGCTTCTGCTTTTGCTTTACAATCTGCACAATCTTTTTTAGTGCAGTCTGGTTTACATTTTGGAGAACATTCTTTTTGAGAAGTTGTAAAAGCATCCACTGTTTTCATGTCGCTTACTTTATAGACATCAGCTACTTTGGTCACCGTTTCTTCAAGAGAGGCTGGAGTTACTTTNGTTTCATTATACTCAACCATTGCTAATTTACGATCAAAATCAACGGTTGCTGATTTCACACCGTCCATTCCGGCAATTTTCTTTTCAATAGTTTTTGCACAACCAATTGCGCAGGTCATTCCATCAATGGTAAATTCTGCTTTGGCATAAGTAGCATTAGGGTCAACTTCATTGGTTGTTTGTGAAGCATTTTCAATTTCAACGGTTTTAACTTCGGGCTTAGCTTCGTTTTTACAGCTAAAGGACATTAAGGCTAAAACTAAAATTACTAGGGTATTTTTAATAAGGTTCATTATTTATAAGTATTAAAAATTAATTACAAAATTACTAAATAATAGTCTTTTAGGTTTAAAAAAATACAGCTTTAATTAATTTTTTAAATACGTATTCAAAATCTACTTTCTAGGCTATTGCTAAAGGGCGTGCAAACAGCAAATAAACTAGATTAAATAAGCTTCTTTTCATTTTACTTTTTTTTAATGAATAATTAATGATTGCAAGTTGATCTATATGATTGTTTTATAACCCAACGCTCATAATAATAATCATAATAAATAAAAATCCTACAAACAAATCAAGTTATAATTTTAACTTTAAATTAATTAAATAAAAATTGGTAATTAAAGCGAGTATTGAAGGGGTCTGGTGAAAATAAATAGTAGTAAAATTTAAAACAGGATTAATTTTTCACGATATTTAATAGAAAAACAAATATAATTATGAAAAAAATAATCCTTCCCGTTAGATTTGGACTTGTGACAGGTGCCGTTTTAATTGCTTATTTTTTGATTTTGGCCTTATTTGGAGAACATATAAATCCGGTTTATAGTTTTCTAAATGCAGGCATAACCACACTGGGTATTTATGAAGCAATACGTGTTTTTAAACTGGAGGAAGGAACACGTTTTAATTATACAAGTGGTTTTTCAGCAGGTCTTATTACGGGTCTAACTGCAACAATTGTTTTTACTATATTCTTTTTAATGTATTCCACGGAGGTGAACCAAGATTTTTTACCTCAAATGCTTAAATCACTTCAAGGAGGTTTTGATATTAACAACGGAATGGTAACCTTTATTGTGGCAATTATGGGTTTGGNAACAACGGTTGTTGGAACCTTAACAGTTATGCAGTTTTTTAAAAACAGCGGAAATATTTCTCAAAAAGAATAAAACGTTTGTAATTTAATTTATTAGCAGTATATTTGCACTCATTTTTAAATAATTTAATTAATAAAACGTTACGCTATGTACGCAATTGTAGAGATAGCAGGGCAACAATTTAAAGTTGTAAAAGACCAGAAAGTTTTTGTTCACCGTTTACAAACTGAAGAAGGAAAGCAAGTAGCTTTTGATAATGTTCTTCTAATTGGTGATGGTGACAAAGTAACTGTAGGCGCCCCAGCTATAGACGGAGCTCAAGTAGGAGCAAAAGTCTTAAAGCACCTAAAAGGTGATAAAGTTATAGTTTTCAAAAAGAAAAGACGTAAAGGATACCGTGTGAAAAACGGTCATCGTCAATCTTTAACTGAAATTATTATTGAAAGTATTGCTGCTTCGGGAGCTAAAAAAGTGGCCAAAGTTGAAAAAGTGGCACCTGTAAAAGCAACAAAAATTGCAGAACCAAAAGTTGAAGCTGCTGCACCAAAAGCAGAAGCTAAACCAGTTGCACCAAAAGCAAAAGCTACTAAAGATTTAAGCACACTTACAGTTGCTGAATTAAAGGAAATGGCAAAAGCTAAAGGGATTGAAGGAATTTCTTCAATGAAAAAAGCTGATTTAATTGCTGCTTTAAGTTAATTTTAAAAAAATAAAATCGAAATAAAATGGCACATAAAAAAGGAGTCGGAAGTTCGAAAAACGGTAGAGAATCAGAATCAAAACGCTTAGGTGTAAAGATTTTTGGTGGTCAGGCTGCACTAGCTGGAAACATTATCGTTAGACAAAGAGGAAATACACATCACCCAGGTGAAAATGTTTATTCTTCAAAAGATCATACATTACACGCTTACGTTGATGGTGTTGTAAAATTTACTAAGAAAAAAGATAACAAATCTTATGTTTCTATTGAGCCTTTTGAAGCTTAAGAAATAATTTTCTTTAAAAAAATTAAAACCTTTCTGGAAACAGAAAGGTTTTTTTGTGATTTAATAATTTGAAATGATATATTAAAAACAAAACCCTTACAGAAATGTAAGGGTTAATTCAAATTAAAAGCAAATCACTTTTAATATCTATAATATTCTGGTTTAAATGGGCCTTCAACCGCTACGCCAATGTAATCGGCTTGGTCGTTGCGAAGTTCAGTCAATTCAACACCAATTTTTTCTAAGTGTAACTTAGCTACTTTTTCATCTAAATGCTTAGGTAACATATACACTTCATTTCCGTAAGCCTCACTATTAGTCCATAATTCAATTTGAGCTAATGTTTGGTTTGTAAATGAGTTACTCATTACAAAACTGGGGTGACCAGTTGCGCAACCTAAATTCACTAATCTTCCTTCCGCTAAAATGATAAGGTCTTTCCCATCAATAGTATATTTGTCAACCTGAGGTTTTATAGTGTTTTTTGTGTGACCGTAGTTTTTATTTAACCAGGCCATATCAATTTCATTATCAAAATGACCAATGTTACAAATAATAGTTTTGTCTTTTACAGCTTTAAAGTGCTCAGGACGAACAATGTCTTTATTACCAGTGGTTGTAATCACAATATCTGCATTTCCAACCACTGTTTCTAAACGTTTAACTTCAAAGCCATCCATAGCTGCCTGTAAGGCGCAAATTGGATCAATTTCAGTAACAGTTACAATACTTCCGGCTCCTTTAAAAGAGGCTGCCGTGCCTTTACCAACATCTCCGTAGCCACAAACAACAACACGCTTACCTGCAAGCATTAAATCTGTAGCTCTTCTTATAGCATCAACAGCACTTTCTTTACAGCCGTATTTATTATCAAACTTACTTTTGGTTACAGAATCATTGACATTTATGGCAGGCATTGGCAAAGTGCCAGCTTTCATTCTTTCATATAATCTGTGAACTCCGGTAGTGGTTTCTTCACTTAATCCCTTAATCCCTGAAATTAATTCCGGGTAACGGTCTAATACCATATTGGTTAAATCGCCGCCATCATCTAATATCATATTGAGCGGTTTACGCTCTTTACCAAAGAAAAGGGTTTGTTCAATACACCAGTCAAACTCTTCTTCAGTCATATCTTTCCATGCATATACAGCCGTTCCGGCAGCAGCAATTGCCGCTGCAGCTTGATCTTGAGTTGAGAAAATATTACAAGAACTCCAAGTGACTTCCGCTCCAAGGGCCTGTAAAGTTTCAATTAATACTGCTGTCTGAATAGTCATGTGCAAACAACCAGCTATTCTTGCTCCTTTAAGAGGTTGTGAATTTTTGTATTCTTCACGAAGACTCATTAAACCGGGCATTTCAGCCTCAGCTAATTCCATCTCTTTTCTTCCCCAAGCGGCCAGAGAGATATCTTTTACCTTATTAGGAACGTAAGCAACTGTTTTTGTGTTCATATTAGTATATTTGTATTTAACAATTTTTGCCTGCAAAGATAACTAATAACTTTCAGAATATTAAATGCCTCTTTACAAATCCATTACATCAAACTCACAAACTACTGTTAAAATCTGGAAGATTACTGAGTCTTTTGATGAATTGATGACATCAGTTTCTTTAAAATCTGAAAACAAAGATCGTGTTTTAGGTATGAAAAGTGAATTGCATCAACGTGGGTTTTTAAGTGTCAGATGTTTACTGCTGGCCTTTGGTTACCAAGATGCCGATTTGTTTTATGATGACAATGGTAAGCCACATTTAAAAGATGGTAAACATATTTCAATCACACATTCTTTTACATTTTCTGCGGTGATTATAAGTGAAAATATTGTGGGTATTGATATTGAAAAACAACGCGATAAAATAACGATGATTGCTCATAAATTTATCGATTATGAGTTCAATTATTTAACTGAAGACGATGTTGATTATATTAAAAAACTCACGGCGATTTGGTGCGTGAAAGAATCTTTATATAAATTATTTGCAACGCCTGGATTAAGTTTTAAAAAGCATTGTTTAGTCATTCCTTTTTCTAGGAATGATGAAACGACCGTGGCCTGGATTGATTACAAAAACAGAAAACAGCGCTACAATATAAATTTTTTAGAGTTTGAAGGCTTTACTTGTGCCTACGCCATATCTTAAATGACAGCTATCTATAAAAATATAAGGGCATCAATAAAAAGGCAAGACAGGTTATTCGCTGTATTGATTGATCCAGATAAGACTTCAGTAAACAAAATCCCTGTTTTTATCGACAAAATAAATAGATCCATAGCGACGCATATTTTTGTAGGTGGAAGTGTTGTTGATGACAATAAAACGGATGTGTTAATTGAAGAAATAAAAAAGTTTACTAAGTTACCAATCGTATTATTTCCTGGAGATATTACACAAATATCCAATAAAGCTGATGCGCTTTTATTTTTATCCTTAATTTCTGGTAGAAATCCAGAATATCTTATAGGTAAACATGTAGATTCTGTATCAAAACTGAAGCGTACCAATTTAGAAGTTATTCCAACGGGATATATTCTTGTTGAAAACGGAAAACAAACTTCTGTTGAAAGGGTAACTCATACAAAACCTATTTCAAGAGATAATATTGAATGTATTGTCAATACCGCTAAAGCCGGAGAATTATTAGGAATGAAACTGATTTATTTAGAGGCAGGAAGCGGTGCTTTAGAGCCCGTTACAAGCGACATTATTAGCTCTGTTAAAAGCGGGTTAAGTATTCCGCTGATTGTGGGAGGTGGAATAAGAACCATTGGTCAATTGGAAAATGCTTATAGTTCAGGTGCTGATTTAGTGGTTATTGGGACCGCTTTGGAAGAAGACGACTCATTTTTTGAACAGTTAAAACAAGAACATTGAATCAAATAGTAGACTTTTTAATTGAACCATATAAAGCAGCCTCAACTTT
>BS_KBA_SWE02_21mDRAFT_10000234_pt1 | contig 20117 bp, 19 predicted proteins | sample BalSeasSWE02_21m_FD_9196 | JGI IMG/M metagenome (IMG submission 9196)
GCCATTAAGTTAAGGAATCCCCCGGTCAGGTTTTAACCTTGAAGGTCTGGTTTTAGACCTTCAAGGTTTCTTTGGCAGGCTTAACTTAATGGCATTGGGGTAAAGGCAAAATCTAATTTCAAAGAATAATTTATGAAATATCTATTAATTCTACTAACTAGCGCCGTATTTATCTCAGCCTTAGAATTAGTCATGGTCCGTCATAACCATCGTCTGCTATTTACCGAATTACAAACCTTACAACAAGAACGAGACACTTTAAATGAACAATGGGGACAATGGCAATTGGAACAAAGCACCCTCTCGCAACCGTATCTGATTGAAGCTGCCGCGCGGACCCGATTAAATATGTTTCCGCCAGCGGAGATCAACACCATCGTTATTCACCCCTAATTTCTCTTAACCGCGATGATTCATTTATGGTGGCAACGAAAACATTCTCGGCGTGGCGCGTCAACCCGGCGGCTGACCAAAAAACCGCAACCACCTGAATTATGGCAAGCTACCAGGCTCTGGTTACGTCGCTCTCAAACGGCATTATTTGGAGCTAGACGGCAATGGTTACTAGGTCTATTGGTAGTCATTCTCAGTGTGTTGCTCGGCCGAGCAGTGTTCTTACAGGTGATACAACAAGATTTTTTGCAAAAACAATGGGAGGCTAGACATTTACGGAAATTGCCAGTACCGGCTCACCGAGGGATGTTAATGGACCGGGAAGGGGAACCTATGGCTATCAGTACGCCAGTAGAATCGGTTTGGGTACAACCAGCGCAATTTATCACCATCTCCTCACAATGGCAAACGTTAGCTCAAATTTTAGGTTGGTCACTTAGTGACCTCGACACCGCCTTAGCCGGACGGTGGCAACGCGAATTTGTCTATCTAAAACGCCATCTATCGCCAACGGTAGCGCAACAAGTGAAGGACTTAAAATTACCCGGCGTATTTTTACAACGCGAATACCGTCGTTACTATCCCCTGGGTGAAGTCACAGCTCAAGTCTTAGGTTTTACCAATATAGACGAGGTTGGACAAGAAGGATTGGAATTAGCCTTAAATGACCCCCTGACCGGCAAACCGGGGAGCAAACAAATCGTGCAAGACAAACAGGGTCAAATTATTGCGCAAGTCGCCAATTTGCAAGCACCACAACCGGGTCAAAATATTCGTTTAAGCCTAGACCGTCGTTTGCAATATTTAGCCTACCGCGAATTGAAAGCTGCGGTGTTAACCGCTCAAGCGAAAGCCGGCTCTGCGATTATTTTGGAAATTCCAAGCGGCGAAGTATTGGCCATGGTCAACCAACCGGTATGTAATCCGAATAATCGCGAAGGTCGCCACAGTGAACAATGTCGTAACCGTGCGGTGACTGACAGTTTGGAACCAGGTTCCACGTTTAAATCATTTGCCATTGCCGCCGCGTTAGAGAGTGGTCGTTATACGGCTAAAACCAAAATTGATACCCGCCCAGGAAAATTAATCNTCGGNGACAATCAAATTCTCGACCCANANAATTATGGCATCATCGATGTCACTACCGTATTACAGAAATCTAGCAACGTCGGGGCCAGTAAAATTGCTTTATCTTTACCGCCAAAGGCACTTTGGGAAATGTTAACTCAATTCGGATTTGGGACCCGACCAGGTAGTGGTTTTCCGGGCGAAGAAAAAGGACGTTTAACCTCCTTTTCGAACTGGCAACCCATTGACCAAGCCAGTTTAGCNTTTGGCTATGGCGCNCGANTCACCTTATTACAACTNGCTCGNGCTTATGCCGCGATAGGTACCCAAGGTCAATTACCGTNAATACGATTTTTGCCGGTGAATCCAGATTTGAACCCAGATTTGAACCCAGATTTGACAACTTTCAAAAAGTTGTCAAATCTAAACCCCGGTTTGAACTCAGATTTGACAACTTTCGAAAAGTTGTCAAATCTAAACCCCGGTTTGAACCCAGATTTGAACCCAGATTTGACAACTTTCAAAAAGTTGTCAAATCTAAATCCAAATCTAAATCCAAATTCAACGGTCATGCAACCAGAAAATGCACAATCATTACTTAATATGTTAGAAACCGTAGTCAAACCGGGTGGCACCGGTTATTTAGCCTTTCTGCCCAACGTAAGAGTGGCCGGTAAAACCGGTACTACACGAAAATTTATCGATGGCCAGTATTCGGAAACCCAATATTTAGCCTGGTTCGTCGGTTTAGTACCAGCCGATGCGCCGCGATTAGTGATGGCCATTGTGATTGATGAACCTCAAGGAGATAATTACTATGGCGGAAAAATTGCAGCACCGATATTTGCCAAAGTAATGAGTGACGCTTTACGCTTATTAAACCGTGAGACCGAATAGGTGCCAGAAATAAAGAAAGGGATAACACCCCTTCGAGGGGTGTTATCCCTACCAGAAGTATAATAACATATAATAACAAATGATAACCTAATATGCAATTAAGTGAATTATTACCCTTACCGCCCGAGTATGACCGCACCATCTCTGGGTTGACTTTAGACAGTCGCACCGTAGTACCAGGCGAAGTTTTTTTGGCACTGGCTGGCAATCACACCCATGGCGAAAAATATATTGATGCCGCTTTGCAAAAAGGAGCAGTCGCCATCTTGAAAGAAGCGCCAGGAGCCCAGCTCGAAATTTTACGCGATGACATTCCCTGTATCAGTGTGCCCAACTTATCACAACACATAGGAGAAATGGCCGCCCGTTTTTATGAGTCAACTCAGTGTGCCACTCCAATAAAAATGAACTTAATTGGCGTTACCGGCACTAACGGTAAAACTTCAACCACCCATTTTATTGCCCAAATTTTAAACTCTCAAGCACCTTGCGGTTTGATTGGCACCTTAGGATATGGCATCTATCAGGCACTACAACCAGGCCTTCACACCACCCCGGATGCGATCCGTTTGCAAGCCCTCTTGGCACAACTACGAGTACAAAATGCACGATGGGTAGTGATGGAAGTCTCTTCTCATGCGTTAGCGCAAGGACGAGTGAAGGGAATCCAATTTGACACTGCGGTGTTGACTAATTTAAGCCGTGACCACTTAGATTATCATCAAACCATGGCCGCTTACCGCGAAGCCAAAAAACAGTTATTTTTCTGGCCAGGCCTAAAAACCGCCGTGATCAATCAAGATGATGCGTTTGGTCAATCATTGTTAACTCAATTACCGGCGACCGTCACCGCCTTAACTTATAGTATTCAACAGCCAACGGCTGATATTTATGCCAAAATCCTGCACACTAATGACCAAGGATACGAGTTGCAATTGGAGACCCCCTGGGGCACCGGTCAAACACAAATTCCATTGTTGGGACAATTTAATATCAGCAATGTCTTAGCCGCATTAGCGGTATTACTAAATTTAAAATTACCCTTATCCTCATTATTGAAGCAATTCGGTAGTTTACGAGCAGTGCCAGGACGAATGGAACGTTTTGCGCAACCACCTTATCCAACCGTCATTATCGATTATGCGCACACTCCCGATGCGTTGCAACAAACTCTATTAGCCTTGCGTAAACATTGTACCGGGAAATTATGGTGCGTCTTTGGTTGCGGCGGCGACCGTGATCGCGGAAAACGTCCATTGATGGGAGAAATTGCACAACAGTATGCCGAGATCGTGATTCTGACCGACGATAATCCTCGCCATGAGCAGTCGACGACGATTATTGAGGAGATTAGGCAAGGTTGTCAACAACCACCGACCGCTATTATTCCAGACCGTAAACAAGCGATTCATTATGCGATACAACATGCTAACCATAGTGATATAGTCTTAGTAGCCGGTAAAGGACATGAAAATTATCAACAGATAGGTAACCAACGGTTCCCGTTTAGTGATAGGGCCGTGGTTAGAGCTTTGTTGGATGAGCAAAGCCTGGACGATTTGACCACTCAACCACCCCCGGCCCCTCCTAAGTAAGGAGGGGAGTTTAGCCGTAGTCAGGCCGCTCCTCTTTCTCCCCTCCTTACTTAAGAAGGGGTAGGGATGGTTAAAACATACTGACACCGGTGCCAACTCCCCTCCTTAATCGGAGGGGTAGGGATGGTTAAAACATACTGACACCGGTGCCAACTCCCCTCCTTAATCAAGGAGGGGTAGGGGGTGGTTAATATCTAACTTCAATTCAATTTGGCAATACCATGATCGAACTATCTTTAACTGAAATAGCACCCTGGTTAGGGGCTGAATTACCAAACACCAATGTCACCTTTCGCGGATGTAGCACCGACACCCGTAAACTCCTCCCAGGGTCACTGTATGTGGCATTACGAGGAAAATTCTTTGATGGTCACCACTTTGTTAAAATGGCGCAACAACAAGGTGCCGTAGCAGCAATAGTGGAGCATCCAGTGGAAAGTGATTTACCTCTATTACAAGTACCCAACACCTATCACGCCTTGGGTAAACTCGCACAATTTTGGCGACAACGTTTCACCTTGCCAGTCGTGGCCATCACCGGCAGTAATGGTAAAACCACCACCAAAGAGATTTTACGCGCGATTTTGGCGCAACAAGGTAATGTCTTAGCCAGTCAAGGTAACTTTAATAATGACATTGGAGTACCGCTGACCTTGTTTAATTTAAACGCCGACCACCGTTACGCCGTGATTGAAATGGGTGCTAACCATGCCGGTGAAATTGCCTATTTAACCCATCTGGCGCAACCAACGATAGCAGTAATTACTCAATGTGCGCCTGCCCACTTGGATGGTTTTAAAGACCTGGATGGCGTAGCTCATGCTAAAGGTGAAATTTTCACCGGTTTACCGGCGGGAGGGACTGCGGTCATTAATCAAGATGATAATTATGCCGAGCTTTGGCACTCCCAATTAGAAATTTTGCAACGGCAACCCTCAATGCTACAAATTGAAACTTTTGGCTTAACCCAACCCGCCAACGTCACTGCACTTAACATTGAATTAACTGGCACCGGTAGCGATTTTATGTTACAAACCCCGGTCGGTAAAATTCCAATTCATTTACCCTTATTGGGACGACATAATGTGATGAATGCGTTAGCCGCTACTGCTTGTGCTTTGGCTAGTGGTTGCACCTTGGAAATGATTCAACGCGGTTTACAAAGTATATCCCCAGTAAAAGGACGTTTGCAACGGACTACCGGTCCTGACAACAGCGTCCTGATCGATGATACTTACAATGCCAATCCGAGTTCACTTAATGCTGCCATTGCCGTGTTAAAGCAAGGTTCTCCTCCTTACTGGTTAGTGTTAGGAGACATGAATGAATTGGGCGTACAGAGCGAAGAGTTTCATCGTCAGGCTGGTCAAGCAGCCCGTGCCGCAGGCGTGCAACGATTATGTGCGACCGGTAGTATGACTCGTTATGCGGTAGCAGGATTTGGTGAAGGCGCCAAGCATTTTATCGACCATGAAGAGCTTCTTGATTATTTAAAACAAGAACTTCCGGCCGGGGCCACCGTCTTAATTAAAGGCTCGCGTGGGATGCAAATGGAACAAATCGTCAATGCGTTAAAATCACACTGAAGAGAGTACCATTCAACGAATTGGTAAGTATGATGACTCACCTTATATACGGATAACACCACCACCCCCAACCCCTCCTTGGTAAGGGGGGGTATCCTGGCGCTGCCGGTAGTGCGTACTCCCCTCCTTACCAAGGGATTGGGGGGTGGTGGTGCGTAAGGTGAGTGATCACTCACCTTATACACGGATAACTTATTCACCTTACGCACCACCACCCCTCCTGGCTAGGGCGGAAAATCTCCTCGGTGAGGACGGTGGTGCTTACTCCCTTACCAAGGAGGGGTTGGGGGTAGTTGAGTTAACCGTGCCTAAAGTGGGACTTTAAAAGTGGTACACTCTTTTTCATTCACTCATTAAATTATCGGTTTCAAGGTATCTATGTTATTTTGGCTTAGTGAACATCTGACCCACTATTACAGCGGTTTCAACGTGTTTCAATATTTAACTTTACGTGCGATTTTAGCGTCCTTGACCGCTTTATTACTGTCATTAATGGTTGGTCCCTTGATGATTCATAGTTTTAAACTTAATCAAATTGGCCAACATGTTCGTAATGACGGTCCTCAAACTCATCTTACTAAAGCGGGCACCCCCACGATGGGAGGCGTTTTGATTTTGACCGCAATTACGGTCAGCACCTTACTGTGGGCGAATTTAGCCAATCGCTTCATTTTGATAACGCTAGTAGTGACCTTATTATTCGGTTTAATTGGCTGGACTGATGACTATCGAAAAATCACCAAACGTAACTCCAAAGGATTATCGGCTAAGGAAAAATACCTCTGGCAATCGATAGTGGGATTAGGGGCAGCCATCAGTTTATGGAATACTGCGCAAGTCCCTGTCGAAACTCAATTAATCGTGCCCTTTTTCAAACATATTATGTTAAATTTATCGCCACTCATGTTTGTGCTCATAGCCTACGTCGTGATTGTGGGGACCAGTAATGCCGTCAATTTAACCGACGGCCTAGATGGACTCGCCATCATGCCCACCGTGTTAGTTGGCGGTGCTTTAGGCATTTTTGCTTATGTCACGGGCCATATTAAATTCGCCGAATACTTAAGCATTCCCTATATTGCTGGCGTGGGCGAGTTAGTGGTGTTTTGCGGTGCGATAGTGGGCGCCGGTTTAGGTTTTCTCTGGTTCAATACCTATCCCGCCCAAGTGTTTATGGGAGATGTTGGCGCGTTAGCGTTAGGCGCGGCACTAGGCGTGATTGCGGTGATGGTGCGCCAAGAGTTAGTCCTATTGATTATGGGAGGAGTCTTTGTGATGGAAACTATCTCCGTCATTCTCCAAGTAGTCTCCTTCAAATTGACCGGGCGACGAATTTTTCGAATGGCACCATTGCATCATCATTTTGAATTAAATGGCTGGCCGGAGCCACGGGTGATTGTGCGATTTTGGATTGTCACGGTGGTCCTAGTGCTGGTAGGATTAGCTACCTTGAAAATCCGGTAACCATTTAACCAAATTTGACAACTTTTAACTTGTTGAAAGTTGTCAAATCTAAATCTAAACTAACATGAAATTACACCTAGAAACTAGCAATAGCACTTATCAAATTCGCGGTTACGACCAGCACCGTGTAACGATTAATCAGAAAACTTATACCAGTAATTTGATAGTGATGCCAGAATTATTAACGCCATGGCCAGTCCCCAGTTTTGAGGAATTGACCGTCGCCCATTTTGAACAACTGCGACAATTAAAACCAGATGTAGTATTATTGGGCACCGGCGCTCAATTACGTTTCCCGACCGCAGAATTATTGGTGCCATTGGTCAATAACCATATTGGTATAGAAGTCATGACCACCGCCGCGGCTTGTCGTACCTATTCTGTGTTGATGGCCGAAGGTCGAGCCGTCGCCGCGGCTTTATTATTGAGGTAGGATTTATCTAACTCACCTTACGCACCACCACCCCCAACCTCTCCTTTTTCTCGTTCCCACGCTCCGCGTGGGAATGCCGCGGAGACGCTCCGCGTCGAGCGTGGGACACGCGAGACGCCGAGCGTCCACTCTGCATTCCCACGCGGAGCGTGGGTTGGAGTCCAAGACATGTCTTGGACTCCACGCTCCGCGTGGGAACGAGCAGAAATGTAGTTGCGTGCATAGAGTAGCCTTATCAAGGAGGGGTTGGGGGTGGTGGTGTTGACCGTGCGTAAGGTGAGTTATTTAAGGCGTGACCAATTTCAGGGCGTCAATAGCTATGACTGGTAATTTGGCTAAATTTGACAGATTAACATTGGTCACTCCGAGTTTAATTTTCATTCTATTGAGGATTGTGATATGAAACACATTGGATGGTATTGCTTGATAACATGGCTATTATGCAGTTGTAGTGCGATGTCTTCTAAACCGCACCGCGAGTTAGAAAATATCAGTTTTGTGGATGCTGATGTATTTGATAATCAGTTGTTGGAATTGATGTCGACAGACACCAATAATATCGTAGTTTCTATGATCGGAGAGGTGTCAATTAACCAAATGCCGGCGCGTTTAGGCAAATGGGTTAGTGTAGTCAATGAAAAGGGTGGACAAGTGGGGTTTGAACCTAAAACCACTTCACGGTCTTTCTCTTTATTAATCGGTTTGCTACCGCCGACCTACGAATTTATCAGCGAGCAGTTGGTTTACAAATCAGTGGGAAACTATAATGCGACTATCTTTTATGATCCTGCCACGGGAAAAATCAACAAGATGGTGTTTGCTAAAAAATCACCCCCAGCTAACTAATTTTAGCCAGGTAGGGTGGGCCAACGCGCCTTACCGTTGCCCACCAACCCAACCCCCATCAAAATCGGTGGGCCAACCAAAAGACGTTTGCCCACCCTACCTGGCTGTACAGACATACTAACTCACCTTACGCACCATCACCCCCAACCCCTCCTTGGTAAGGAGGGGAGTACGCACTACCGGCACCGTCAGGATACACCTTACCAAGGAGGGCTTGGGGGTGGTAGTGTTAACCGTGCGTAAGGTGAGATACTAAAAAAACCCTCGACACCTATTGACAAACCGAAAGTTGTGCATATAATTATATATACGGATATTCAAATATATGAATAAAAATATTTCGCCTGAGTATTTTTTCCGCGCCTTAGCCGATGAAACACGTTTACGGTGTGTGGCCTTGATACAACAACACGGCGAGTTATGCGTGTGTGAATTATCCTACGCGCTGGGGTTAGCACAGCCAAAGATTTCACGGCATTTAGCCATTCTCAAAGCCGCTAATCTATTTCAAGACCGTCGTGAAGGAGTGTGGATTTATTATCATTTACATCCAGATTTACCGATTTGGGCGTTGAAGGTCTTAAAAGAAACTATTAAAGGTATTCAATCGCAGGCACCGTTTGGCACGGATAAGCAAATATTAAGTGAAATGCCCAATCGTCCTGGGGCCAAGACCTGTGCTTAAAAAGTTATCGGTTTTAGATAGTCCGGTCTCGCCGAGCAGCAAAGTTTAGCCCCGAGGTTATTACGACCCGATTCAGTATTACTCTGGGCCGGGCCAAAATTTTTGGCCCCCCAATAATACGAATTAACCACTATTGTCGAAAAAGGGAACTATTATGAGCGTAGTATGTGAAGTCACCGCTAGACCGGCCACGTCGGACCCGTTAGGTTTATTTGGTCGTTATTTAACCGTTTGGGTCGCTTTAGGTATCGTCCTCGGTATTGGGTTAGGNAATCTATTTCCTAACCAATTCGCTATTCTGAGCCGTTTGGAAATAGGACACGTTAATTTAATCATGGCCGTGTTAATTTGGATAATGATTTATCCCATGATGGTCAACGTCGACCTTAGTTCTCTACGACATCTGGGAGACCGCCCGCAAGGATTAATTATCACCTCGGTAACTAATTGGTTAGTTAAACCATTCACGATGGCGGCCCTGGGCCTGTTATTTTTTGAAGTATGGTTTCGCCCCTGGATCGAGCCGCAGGAGGCGAAACAATACCTTGCCGGCCTAATTCTGCTAGGTGCCGCCCCTTGTACCGCGATGGTGTTTGTCTGGAGTCAATTGACCAAAGGAGATGCCACTTACACTTTAGTACAAGTGTCGCTCAATGATTTGATTATGATCTTGGCTTACGCACCTATCGTGGCTTTGTTGCTGGGTATTAGTGATATTGTCGTTCCTTGGGAAACGCTACTACTCTCGGTCATGCTCTATGTCGTCATTCCGTTAGCGGCTGGTTATGTGACTCGGCGGCAGTTGTTAACTCGCGGTGGTGAGGCACGAGTGAAGCGGTTTACTGACCGCCTTAAACCGTGGACTATCATTGGGTTACTGTTCACCGTCGTTTTATTGTTTGGTTTTCAGGGGAGCACTATTCTGCAACAACCGTTGATTATTTTGTTAATTGCGGTGCCACTGATTATTCAAAGTTTGGGGGTAGCCACTCTGGCCTATTTATGGGCTTGGGCTTGGAAAGTGCCCTTTAGCATCGCGGGCCCGGTGGCTTTAATTGGCTCCTCAAATTTTTTTGAATTAGCCGTCGCGGTCGCGATCAGTTTGTTTGGCCTAAATTCAGGTGCCGCTTTAGCCACGGTCGTGGGAGTCTTGGTGGAGGTGCCGGTGATGTTATTTTTAGTGCAAGTCGTCAATCGCACCCATCACTGGTTTCCAGAATGATAAGTACTGAAGCAGAAATGCAGAAATTCGGCGATATTTTCCCCTCACCCCCGGCCCCTCTCCCAGAGGGAGAGGGGCGAAAGAAAATAGGAGAAAATTTCTGCTTCGGTACTTATCAGGTTTAATGAGTGATGGCCGTTATTATTACCTGGTGCCGGATTAACCACTTTCTCAAATCGGTTAAATCAGGAAAGACACTCCCCACGATCCTTCATAAAAACTCTCAGTCAATGGTTTTCGGGTTCGCTCTTCTAATTCACGAGTTTTAAAACTGTCCTCCAAAATTTCTGGCGAGGCTTGATAACCGATGGCCATCACTGATAAACACGTTATTTCTATTGGTAATCCCATTAATTCATGGGTTTTCGCCAGTTTAAAGCCAGCCATTTGATGAACGACCAAACCTAACGCGGTGGCTTGTAAGCAAATATTTTCCGCCGCCGCTCCGCAATCGTATTGCGCCCAACGGTTGGGTTGATTATTATGCTCAAAGTGACCCTTGGCGGTAGTCAAAATTAACAACGGGGCGTGTTTGGCCCATTTTTGGTTGGCTTCATCTAAACAACTCAGCATGTTTTCCCAGGCGGTCAAATTAGTTTGTTTATCAAATACTAAAAAATGCCATGGTTGTTCATTACGACAAGACGGTGCCCATCTTGCGGCTTCGAGCAAGGTAATTACTTGCTCGCGAGTTACCAGTTGCTCTGGGTCAAACGCTCGTGGACTCCAGCGTTTCGCAATTAAATCTTGAATCATCACTTGTGTCTTAGCAGGTTTTTCTAGCATAAATACCAACTTTAATGAAAAATTAAAATTAAGGGTTAAAAATTAAGTCGAGACCATTGGGCGCAATATTCTCAAGTTATTGAGCCACCACGGTGTTCGATGGTTGAGTGTAAGGAGGGAGGTTGAAGCTATAAGAAGTTTCGGAAAATAATAATGGACTGAGCCACTGACTAGCGAATAAACCAATTTCAAACAGGAAGATCAGGAGCAGTAGTAAGGTAGCCCAACCACGCACCCATGATGGACAATGGGCTGTCATCACTGCTTTAATTTCAATTAGGGGCATTGAATAACGAGAATAAATGGTTTGTTGATTCATAAAATTATTCCTACCAAAGTGGTTATTATGAGACTACGCTATTATTATAATAAGATATTTTCCACTTTGCATCTAAATTCTAACAATCTTTTATAACTATATAATAATATAGATTTTTATAAAATTTGATTAATGCTGTGTACTAAATTTCCATTTTAGTAGGGGCTTTTTGGAGTAGAGGATTTAGCCGGTGGGCCGGCCGCGACGACCTTTAATGGGGCGCCGACCTCTACCGGCTAAAGCCTCTACTCCAACATTCGAAAGAGCAAAATTCGAAAGAGCAAACCTGTTGGAGTAGAGGCTTTAGCCGGTGGGCCGGCCGCGACGACCTCTACCGGCTAAAGCCTCTACTCCAACATTAGCCTCTACTCCAACATTCTCTCGTCCAAATCTAAAGGTTTGGACTCCAACCTGGCTGGTTACCCCCACAACCAACGTTTAACCCAATGAGGAGGTAGTTTAGCACCGGTCGAATATTCTTTCAACTGTTCAGCGAAATAGCCGTCCTTTGGATAAACTTTAAGCCGGTTTAGAATCACCCCCACTACTGGCGGATTTAATCGTTCTACCGACTGAGCCGCACGTTTTAATTCGGCCGGCGTAATGTGACCCGCTTCTACCACTAATAAGACGCCTCCCGCAATTTCTGCTAATAATTCGGCATCGGCTGACAGTAGCACCGGCGGAGTGTCTATTAAAATTAAATCGTACTTAGTACTGAGTTGTTGAAGCAAAGGAGATAATTTACCGTAAGAAGCCAAGTGACGACTCGGAGTTTCACCAATGGGTAATCGCGCCGGTAACTGAGCGGTCGCGGGAACAATTAAAGTTTCCGGGGCCAAATTTTTGGGTGCCATTGGACTCAATAAAGTGGCTACGCCACTGCGCCCTGGAGGAGTGCTTTGATAACGTAAATCCGGCTTAAACGCATTAAGTTCCATCGCCAAGGTTCGGATCCCCAATTCGTTAAGAGTTCGAGCTAATTCCAAAGTTAAAGTCGTCGTACCACCCGCTGGTTTAACTGCGGTTAAGACAAAATAATGAGTACGATTAGTTTGCCATTCTCTGGCTAATGCCAGTGCTAATCGCCGCAGGTAATCCAGCGCTAATTGTTCGGTGTCAGGATTGTCACGTTCCAAAACCCACGCCATAGGTGCAAACCCCAAGAGTTTATGGATCTCGGCTGGGGTGCGAATGCGTCGATCTAATAGGTCCACCAAAAATGGTACCATGATTCCTAATCCAAATCCCATCACTATGAAAATAAACAAGATTTTTTTATGGCCGCCACTCATTATGGGTTCGCCGGCTGGGGTATCTAGGCGGACAAAACCTGGTGCAGAGGCTTCAATGGTGAGAAAATCAACTCGTTGATCAATTTTATCCAATTGTTGATAGGCCCGTTCAATTTCACGACTGAAGGTTAAGGCGCGGTTATATAAAGTAGAGTAGTGATTGGCTTGTTCGCGTTGGGTTTTTAACTCCAGGGACAAGGCATCTTCTAACTGTTGCGCTTTGTAAACTTCGGCCCGGGCTTGTTCCAATAAACGGTTTCGAATCTCTTCGCTTAAACTAGCCGTGGCTTGTGCTAGATCCCGGTCAATTTTAGCAATTTCTTGTTCGGCTCGTTGCCGAGTGGGGTGTTGTGGCGTTAAGCCAATGAGTTGAGTTAACAACGTGGTTTTTTGTTCAATCAGTCGAGTTTTAAAATTTTGGAGGACCGAATCGGCGGCGACCATTTCACGAACTTGAGTGTCTAATAGAGTTTCTCCCGATTTTCCCTCAGTCAAAGAGCGAAACCGAGTTTCGGCTTCGACTCGTTGCCGTCGCGATTGAATTTGAGCTTGGGTACTTTCAATCAAAATATTATCATAAGGATTCAAATTGCCTTCATTGAAAGTAGTCACTCCTAACTCTTCGGCAATTTGATTTTTAATCTTTTGGCGTTGTGAAATCAGTTCCAATAATTCATCTCGTCGTTGTTGCAACACCGCAATGCGTTCATCACTACCGTATAAATTTTCTTCTTGTGATTTTCGCAAATAAACTTCTACGACAGTATTGAGAACTTCTTTTAAACCCTCACCTCGATCATTAAGAATAGCAACGCTGATAAATGGACTACCACGACTATTTCCGACCGTTAAGGCACTGGCCAACCGTGGCAAACCCAGTTCTTCCGTTTCATCCAGACGTAGCCAAGCCGCACGAATTTCTGGACGTTGCAACACTTCTTTCAAGACATCTTGACGGGTGATTATGCGTTTTTGTCGTTCTATATATAGTTGATAAGTGGTGCGATCTAGATCCATCCCTTTTTCGCTATCCAAATTGGGAATAAATTGCGGCGATACCAGTATTACTGCCATGGTGGTATAAGTGACTTTACCTAGCAACATGGCCATTGGAACGCCGATCGCCGTTATCAAAAACATAATAAATAGAGCCAACCACTTATGTTTTTTCAAACTAACTAGAGGACTAGAACGACTGGTAGGGATGGATTGAATTTCAGTAGGAGAGGTAGTTACAGAAGCATCCATGATGTTTGTTATTGATTTAGTTAAATTATTTGGCTACCCTCACACCCTTGCCTCACTGCCATTAAGTTAAGGTAGGGTGCGTCCCACGCACCGTTTGAAAATCTGCACCGCACCTGAGTGGTGCGTGGGACGCACCCTACATATCGGGCTTATGATGAGGGAAGTATAACCAGTTATTCTAAGCCAGAATTAGCCGCTTTTTCTTGTTCAACCGCCGATTTTTCAGTAGCAATGGCAGACTCTTGTGCTCTTAACTGTTCTTCCTTTTTATCCAAAGAACGTTGTTGCCGGTCGGCACGAACCGACTCAATATCGGCATAGATTCCCAAGATCGTGCTAAACGGACTAAGAAAACGGACTGCGTAATTGATTTTAGCAATCGTATTGGTAGGAATATAAATGACATCTCCTTCTTGTAAACCTACATTCAATTTTTGATTAGGAGAAATCAGTTGACTCAAGGCCAGAGACTGATTGAGATTGTCTTGTGGACGAATTAAATTCATTCGATTGGGAGCTGCATCAACCGTAGGTCCTCCCGCTTTCGCTAAGGCTTCCATAAACGACATACTGGGAGTTAAGCGATAAGCACCAGGGCGATGTACTTCGCCCAATACATATACTAATCTTTCCTCCAATTCTGGAATATAGACAATATCATTGCGTTGTAATTTTAAATTTAGCGATAAATCTTTGCCCGTGAATAAGGGTTCCAATTCCACCCACACTACCTGGCCACGACCACGAAAGACGGCACAGCGCGTAAAAGGTAAACTGTCAGTGCTTTCTAAACCGTGGGCTTGTGCAAAACCACCAGCCAATGAAATGGCTTCTAACAAGGTGGGCGCGGTCATACCAAATTGAACTTCCCCAGGACGCGCCACTCGTCCCAAGACTAAAATACGATTAGAGGCATAGCGGTCCACTCGTAGTATGGTCGATAAATTGGTATAGTAGAGACTTAATTTGGCGGTCACCATTTGGGCTACTTGTTCTCGTGTCAGATCGGTCACGCGAAACGGACCCACCAACGGTAAAGTGATTTTACCGTCTGGCCCCACCAGATGTTTACCCGATAATTCAGAATGTCCCCAAACTTCAATCGTAATTTCGTCACCGGCACCTAGTTGGTAATTATGTTCATCCACTGACACCGTGCTTTGAAAATCAATGAGAGGTTGAGGCAGTGTTAACGCCACTGGGGGACGTGGAGTGGGTAAGGTTAGATTAGTGGGTAGCGGTGGTTGGGACATACAACCGTTGAGCAATCCTCCTAATAACATTCCTATCTGAATAAATCTGCATGTTAAATCTAACTGTTTCAACATAGCCTAATCTTTATTCGGTTATCTTTAGATTTTTAGAATTTTTAGGAAGCTACCTGATAAGAAACTTGCCGACAGTGTTTAATGGCAGAAGTTTCGTCGGCATAAATCCTAAACATTTGTTGTAAACGGGTCAATTCAATCAACGCACGGACTACCGGCGTGGGATTGAGTAATAATACTTCACCACCGTATTTTTGCGCCATTTTTAACGCCGATACTAATACTGATAGACCACGGGCATCTACAAAATTTAAACGAGACAAATCAAAAATCAAATAAGGAGATTGTATACCAATGATAGTATTAAGTTTTTGTCGAACCAATGGTGTCTCCACACTGACTAAACTGCCAGACAGCGTAACGATGGGTATTCCTTCAATTGTGTGACAACTTAATTCCATAAATGATGTACCTAATTTTTTATACCAACATTTTATTGACATCTGAAAGCAAATTGTAACATAGATTAAACTATGGGCCACTGAATTATTTAGCGACAACCCTATATACTTTAGTCTTAGCTAAAACTATTATAAACACTATTGGCAACACTAAACAATTATTTTTTCAAGTAATTATCGTTAAACATGCAATAAATGTGCAATAGAGAAATAATATTTAAGTAATAAATAGACAATGTATTAATTCATAATAATAAATTAAATTATCATATTATTTTGGTAACAAGTTTATACCCAAATTCATTAAAGTGGTCATTAACATTAATTGGATAGAGCAATAAATTTGCTATCTTACGTAAATAAATTAAATTATTTGACTATTTTTTATGACGAGTCTATACTTGAATCTTCTCCCAAGTTGAATGTTTTTAATTTTTAATTCACTTTACGCACTACCACCCCTAGCCCCAATGCCATTAAGTTAAGCCGTGTTGGAGTCCAAACCTTCAGATTTGGACGAGACTGGTCAAGGTGAGACGGCGTTTCCAAATCTGAAGATTTGGACTCCAACGCCGTCAAATTCCTTAACTTAGGTGATTCAGGTGGTATTTACTCCCCTCCTTAACCAGGAAGGGTTGAGGGTGGTTGGAGTTAACCGTGCGTAAGGTAAGTCATCTAAAATTTTATGAAAATACTTGAAATCAAATCTCTCGCTATTCCTGCTATCAAAGTACTACGTTTTGGACGATTTCTGGATCCGCGTGGCTACTTTACTGAGCCGTTTCGCAAAAGTGATTTATTGAATCATCCCGATACCCCTTTTCTAAAAGGAGTCGAATTTGTGCAGGCCAATGAAAGTTTTTCCAGACCAGGAGTGGTTCGCGGCCTGCATTTTCAATGGAATCCGTATATGGGTAAATGGGTCAGGACTTTAAGCGGTCGGATGGTTGACCTCGTGTTAGATATTCGCAAAGGTTCCCCGACCCTGGGTAAAATAGTTGCCTATGACATGCCGGCACGGTTGAGTGCTGATTACAGCGAATGGATTTGGGTGCCGCCGGGTTTTGCCCATGGTAATTTTTTCACCGAAGACAGCATGATTGAATATTTTTGCTCCGGTGAATACAGTCCTGGCTGCGAAGCCGGTATTTCACCCTTGGCGGCTGACATCGATTGGTCCCTCTGTGAACCGGCGTTGAAACAGGAATTTGACCAAATGGTGGCTTCACCGGGCCTACTCATGACGGATAAAGATAAAAACGGCTTTCAACTCCAAACTTGGTTAGCCAACGACCATTCCAATAACTTTTTGTATGACCATTTGAAATAGGTAAATAGTGATGACTGACATCGCAAAACATATTCTGTTTACCGGCGGCAGTGGCCTCTTAGGTCGTGAAGTTAAACCATATCTCCCCCAGGCCTGGTATCCTACTTCAGCGGAATTTGATGTCACTAATTATTCTCAAATGCAAGAATTTATTAAAGATAAATCGCTTACTTTGATTATTCATGCGGCGGCCTTTACTTCCCCTCCGCTGGTTGACAAAAATCCAGCTAAAGGCATTGAAGTCAATATCATCGGTACTGCCAACGTCGTTAAATTGTGTCTGGCGCATCAACTGCGTTTATGGTACATCTCTACAGATTACGTCTTCAAAGGTGACCAGGGCAATTATAAAGAAGACGACTCCGTGAGTCCAGTGAATAAATACGCCTGGTCAAAACTAGGCGGCGAGTGTGCCGTCAAAATGTATGATAACTCGTTGATTATTCGCACCTCCTTTGGGCCTAATGAATTTCCTTATCCGAAAGCGTTCACGGATCAATGGACCAGTCGTGAAAGTGTTCGCACGATTGCCCAAAAGATAGTCGCCCTGGTTGATAAAAATCTCACCGGCGTAATTCATCTGGGCGGCTCCAGACAGACCGTCTATGAATACGCTAAACATTTATCGCCGACCAAAGACATTGCACCATTGTCAACCCAAGAGGTGGCATTTAACGTACCCAAAGACACCTCACTAGATTGTAGTCGTTATCAACAAATAGTTACCTCCAATTAACTGGTAGTCCCTACCAGCCAATGGAGGTACTAACCGCAGTGGTGTATGACGCTTCGCTGATACACCCTACCGCCTACCGCCGGGGTCGCCGCTTCCTAAACCTGGTAGGTGCTAAGTTTCCTAAACCTTTGAGGTTTAGGAAACTTTGAACCTGGGTAATTCATTGAATTTTAAGACCTCCATTATCTTTTATCTTGGAGGGACTACCAATTAACCTAACCGCTCTCAAGAATTTTAAAGGAGTTTAAGATGAAAATTTTATTGGCCGGTGGTGCCGGCTATATTGGCTCATTATTAGTTCCCAAATTACTGGAACATAACTATGAAGTAACCGTTATCGATTTACTATGGTTTGGCAATCACTTACCCAAGGAAGTGAACGTCATCCAAAAGGACTTATTTTCTTGTCAAAAAGAAGATTTTGCCGGTGCCGAACAAGTTATCTATTTAGCTGGTCTGTCCAATGATCCGATGGCCGAATTTAATCCGGCTTTGAATTTTATTTCCAATGGCGCACAACCCTCCTATCTGGCCTATATTGCTAAACAAGCCGGCGTGAAACGCTTCATTTACGGTTCCTCTTGCTCCGTTTACGGCTACACCGTCAATCAACTCTACGATGAAGAATGTCCGGTGACCTGCGGCTACCCCTACGGTATCTCCAAATTACAAGGTGAACGTGGTGTTAGACAAATGGAAGATGAAAATTTCTCAGTCATTGCCTTACGCCAAGGCACCGTTTGCGGTTACAGTCCACGAATGCGCTTTGATTTAATTATCAATACCATGTATAAAAGTTGTCTGACCGAAGGCAAAGTCGTCATCAATAATGCCTCGATTTGGCGCCCCATTTTAGATATTCGTGATGCCATGAGTGCATATCTACGCGCTGTACAAGCGGATTACAGCATCAGTGGCGTGTTTAACGTGGCTTCGGACAACTATACTGTGGGGCAAGTGGGCGACCTGGTCCGAGATGAGGTAGAATCGCTCACCGGTCAAAAAATTGGCATTGAAATTAAGCAGATCAAGGATTTCAGAAATTACAAAGTGACCTGGCAGAAAGCTAAAACCGTCTTAGGTTATGAACCCAAACATAATATTCCGAACCTCATTGCAGACATTCACAAGCATCGGGAGGAATATGGCAATTTTGACCATGACCANTATTACAATATCAGAACTTTTAAAAAGTTAAAGTTGTAAACCACCCCCAACCCCTCCTTAATCAAGGAGGGGAGTCGACTCTACCAACTCAACCACCCCCAACCCCTCCTTAGCAAGGAGGGGAGTATACCATCACTGCCATTAAGTTAAGGCGCGTTGGAGAGTCCAAACCTTTAGATTTGGACGAGATTGGTCAAGGTAAGACGGCGTTGCCAAAGCTGAAGCTTTGGACTCCAACGCCGTAATTTTAGCTTAACTTAATCCCTCGTTCCCACGCTCGGCGTGGAAATGCAGAGTGGACGCTCGGCGTCCCGGGTGTCCCACGCTCGACGCGGAGCGTCTCCGCGGCATTCCCACGCGGAGCGTGGAGTCCAAGACATGTCTTGGACTCCACGCTCTCCACGCTCCGCGTGGGAATGCAGATTCAGGACGCTCTGCGTTCGGTGCGCCACCCACGACACCGAGTGTCTAGGCGGCATTCCCACGCGGAACGTGGGAACAAGCAGAAATGCAGTGGTGTGCACAGAGTAGCCTTGCTAAGGAGGGGTTGGGGGTAGTTATGCGTAAGGTGAGCGGCTTAATTTAACCGTTCCATCACCAAGTTATGCCAGGCGCATAGTCACCAACTAAACCGTTATCCCTCACCCCTAAATTCACAGGACCGAGATTTGACCAAGATTTGACAACTTTCGAAAAGTTGTCAAATCTGTTCAAATCCATTTACCGAAGAACAATGGGTAAGGGAGTAATTGCAATTCAACCGGGAGATCCCCATGTCCAATTCAACCACCGCTATAGACATTTCCATCATCGTGGTTGCTTGTAGTGTAAGAGAACTGATAGAGGAATGTTTTAACGCAATTAAAAATTCGTTTGACCATTTAAACAAACAAGTCATTTATGTCGACAACGGCTCCACCGATGATACAGTAGCCATGGTCAGGGCCAACTTTCCTGACACCCTCATCATCGAGAGTCCCACTAATTTAGGCTTCATCCGGGCCAATAATCTTGGCTACCCCAAGGCCACCGGCAAATATGTACTCATGCTGAATTCGGATGCGTTTGTAGGACCAAATACGTTGCAAGAAAGTTACGATTTTCTGGAACAACATTCTGAAGCGGGCGTGTTGGGATGTCGTCTCATAGTTAGAGATGGCACTATGCAACCATCGGCCAGATATTTTCCTACTCCCTGGAACATATTTTTAACTCAAATTGGTTTAGTTAATCACCGGCTTTCCTGGTTAAGGGGTGTGGACAATTTGGAACGTGATCACACTCAAATTTTTGAATGTGACTGGGTGCCAGGATGTTA
>BS_KBA_SWE02_21mDRAFT_10000235_pt1 | contig 20080 bp, 19 predicted proteins | sample BalSeasSWE02_21m_FD_9196 | JGI IMG/M metagenome (IMG submission 9196)
AGGGCCGACTGGGCCTGATCGGCACCGTCCGCCAGTGAGAACGCGAAGCTCACCCAGGGTTGCTGGTCCCGGCGCAGAGAGGCCTCAATCACCAGCCCGTTCCGGGTGATAATTCGGCTGTGTATTGCCGTGCTGTCATCGGGTTCCGGCAGACGCCTGACGTCCTGGAATCTCAATCGGGCAAGGGCGCTGGCAATGCCGTTGGCGACGAAGTCTGATGCGGGTTCACGACCCGTCGGCAAGTTCTGGATCCGGAAGTCGTGACCATCCTCGTCCTTGCGTGTAATGACCAGTTCCGACCCGTCCGGGTGGTGAATCTCCACACGCTGTATCTCGTCCGGACCAATGTCCAGCAAGTCCGGTATCAGCCACTTNAGCGGATCAGCTTCCAGGGCCAGGGCCTGGTTAATCAGCAGGCTTGTTGGCTCGCCGGCCCGGCGCACATAGGTGCCGCTGTTCATGGCGAGTTTGCCCATTATCAGACCGCGTTCCTGCCCCGGCAGCACGATGGTCAAGACCAGGTTATCCGCTCCGGGGGTGTCTGGATCCGCAACGCCCAGGCGGTTGTACATGTCTGGTCGGGAAGTCTTCTCTTCCAGCACCTGCGCGTCAGCCAGGATAAGCAAGACGCTACGCAGCTTGCCTGCATCAGCCGGGTAACCCTGCTTCTCCTCAATTCCCCACGAGCCGTCGTTGAGTCTGATGCTTACCTGCCGATCCTGGCTATCACCCAAGATCAGGCCGGTGACCTGGTTGATTTGCTCTGATAATCCCGGCAGAAGCTGTCCCGAATACAGATCCCCGGTTTGCGCCCTGTGTTGGCCCATCCACCCGGCGAATGCCAGCGCCGCCAGGGCCAGCACAAGCAGGACCATGAATTTCATCCTGTTCATGCGGTTTTTCGATTCCTGCGTCGCTTGCTCGCGAGCGCTATCCACAGGACCAGGGCCAGGGTGAGTACCAGGGGAATCAGACCGATGTTAATAAATTTCAGGTTGCTTCCCAGGCGATCAATTTCCCTGTCCAGCTCCAGCCGCACCTGTCGCAGTTCCTTTTGAATCCGGACTTTTTCGTCCAGGAATTTGTGCAGCTCCACACTTTGTTCGTCACTTAGCAGCACGGTATTTTGGTCAAGGCGTTGGGATTGCAACTGGGCCAGGCTGTCCTCGGTGGACTTGAGTTGCTGCTCCAGTTCCTGCTCCTTTGCTTGCAGCCTGGCCTCGGCCTCACGCCGCAGGGCTTCAACCCGGGTGAAGGGGCGTGTGTAGCCGGCCCGGCCACGTATGCTGATCAGGTCCGAGCTTCCCGACAGATTGTCCAGGGCGTTGACCAACAGGTCTCCGTTGTTGGCAAACGCCGTGGCTAACCGCTGGTCCATGAAATTCTGAACCTGTACCCAGAAGCGGTCCGTTAGCAAGTCCGTGTCTGCAACCAGGATGATGGTCGCGTCTGTTATCGATGCCTTCAGGTGGCCGGTGGCGTCCCTGTCTGCCGAGGGCGGGCCGTTGGGGAAAGCGCTTTCCAGCGGGCCGCTCAGGCGTGCGGCGACGGTATAGATCTGACCGGTAGGTTCGAAGCCATTACGCAGTGCGGAGGGATCCGGCATATAGCTAAACCGGTCAGTCGTCACCGGCATCGCCCGTGAGCTGGTTTGCAGCAGCGGGATCATGGTCAGGGTTGAGTGACTCTCCAGCTCAAATACGCCTGCAGTCGCCACATTCACCAGGTCCAGTTTTGCGGTAATGATATCGCTGCGATTAAATTGCCCGGGGCCGAAGCCCAGGAAAGCCAGGTGCCGGATAGACGGGCGGCCGGGGCCCATGGTGACGCTCAGCGCAAGTTGCTCGTCCGCGATCACCTGGCCGGGGTTGTAACGTATACCCCATGCGCTGAACAGGGGACCCAGGTTTGAGCTTTGGCTGCCGGTCCTGGAAGCGAGCAGGTTTTCCTGGTCCACGGCAGGTGCCTCAGACTCGGCGAAAGGATCTACGAATATCAGTGCCCGGCCTCCGCGCATCACAAACTGGTCGATGGCGTACAGGGTCTGCTCAGGCAGGTTCTTGGGGTGGACCAGCAGCAACAGGTCGATGTCCTCATCGACCTGGTCCAGCCTGGCCGACAGAGTACGTAGCTGGAATAGCTGCTCGGCCTGATCTGCAATCACCCAGGCCTGGCGAATCTGCTGCGTGGCGGGGTCGAAGTCTCGCTGCATCGGCAGACTGCTAAGCACGCCAATGACTGGGCGTTCCGGATGGTCAAGGGAGTAAACCAGCTTTGCCAGGTCATACTCCAGAAAGTTCTCCTTGTCCGGGTGGAAGAACGCGATGGTCGACGCATCGTCCACCATATTCGTGCCGGCCAAACCAAAGTAGATATTTTCGCCGGAGGTCCCAATAGGCACCGGCGTCAACCCAAATTCGGTGGCCATTTCCTCCTCCTCTGAAAATGGCACCGGGTCAATCACACGCAGGTTTATCCTGCCCTCGGAGTTGGCGGAAAATTCTTCCAGCAGTTCCCTGACCCGATTTGCGTAATTGCGTACAGCGGGTATGTCCCGGCTTGCGTCCGAGGAAAAGAAAAAATATAGATTGATCGGTTCTTCCAGGCCGCCAAGAATATTCCGGGTGCCTTGCGACATGGTGTACAGCTGGTTCTCGGTCAGGTCCCAGCGGATGCTTCGGAACAGGCTGTTGCTGGCCATAATAGCGGCAACAAACAGTAGCGCCAGCAGCGGAAGGGCCCAGGCGTCGTAGGTTTTCTTGCGTCCTGTTTGCATGTCTTATTCCGCCTTCTTCAGGTCCAGTACCAGCACATTGGCTGCCAGCCAGGCGATGATAACGGCCGCGAAATAGACCACATCGCGCAGATCGATGACACCCTTTGAGATGGAGGCAAAATGGCTGAGGAAACTGAAACTGGTAACGGTGTCTACCAGTACCTGCGGCGCCCAATCCCTGAACAAGTCCAGCACCATCGGGAAGCCGCTGAGCAGGAAGCCAAAACACACCACCACCGTGATGATGAAGGCGACCACCTGGTTGCGGGTAGTGGCGGAAATGCAGGCGCCGATAGCCAAAAACGCACCGGCCATCAACAGGCTGCCAAGATAGGCTGCCAGGATGGCGCCATTATCCGGATCGCCCAGGTAGTTCACCGTCAGCCACATGGGGAACGTCAGGGCCAGGGCAATGCCGGTAAATGCCCAGGCCGCCAGGAATTTCCCCAATACGGCCTGGAACAAAGTGACAGGCAGGGTCATCAGCAACTCGATGCTGCCGGACTTTCTTTCCTCGGCCCAAAGTCGCATGGACAGGGCGGGCACCAGGAACAGGTAAAGCCAGGGATGGAAGCTGAAAAACGGCGCCAGGTCGGCCTGGCCGCGCTCGTAAAAGCTCCCCAGGTAGAAGGTAAAAGAGCCTGACAGCACCAGGAAAATTACGATAAAAACATAGGCCAGGGGCGTGGCAAAATAGCTGCGCAACTCACGTTTGAGCAAGACCGTTACCGGGTTCATAGTTGTCTTCCGCCGGTGATTTCACGAAACACCTCGTCCAGCCTGCCGCGTTCCACGTGCAGGGACTCAGGCGTCCAATCCCTGGCGGCAAGCAATTGTTGCACCGACCCGAGTACTGTTTTTCCAGGTCTCGCCAATACCTTCATGGACGACGCTCCATCGGCAAGTCGGACCGCGGCTACGCTCTCCATCTGTCCCAATGCTTCATTTAGCCAACACGCCTGCGCATTGTCGCGCAAGCCCACAAACACCGAATTATGCAGGGGAGAGCGCGCAGCCAGGTTATCAGGCGTGTCATCGGCCAGCAGCTTTCCCTGTGCAATGATCAAGGCGCGCGTGCATACCGCGTCGACCTCTTCAAGTATGTGGGTGGATATGATGATGATCTTGTCGCTGGACATGTCACGGATGAGTTCCCTGACCTCGTGTTTTTGATTCGGGTCCAGGCCGTCGGTTGGTTCATCCAGGATCAGTACGCGGGGATCGTGCAGCACCGCCTGGGCCAGGCCCACACGACGCTTGAATCCCTTGGACAGGGTTTCGATGTTTTGTTTTAGTACCGACCCCAGACCCAGGCGCTCAATCACGTAATCCAGTCGTTGACGACGNAGATCACCGTGCAGGCCTCGCAGGTCGGCGATGAACGCAAGGAAGCTTGCCGGTGTCATCTCCGCATAGCTGGGTGCGCCTTCGGGCAGGTATCCGATCTGGCGCTTGCACACCACCGGCTCATTCTCGACCCGGTGTCCATACACCCGGATGCTGCCCGCGCTTGGGGCAATAAATCCGGTAATCATTTTCATGGTGGTGGATTTTCCGGCGCCGTTGGGGCCCAGAAATCCGAGTACCTCGCCCGGCCCAACGGAAAAACTCAATTGGTCCACGGCAACCAGGTCACCGAAATGTTTTGAAACAGACTGTGCTTCAATCATGTTGCCAGATCTCGATACCACATTCTGCCCGGCCGACGCACCGGGTTAGGGTCCAATTGGAACGAATTTTTCATCGGCCTGCGGGAAAATTCAACTCGCTGCACAGAAGCTGGAGTGTTACCTGTTCCCGCTAGCGGGTATGCTGGGTGCGTGGTCAGGTCTGTGCCCGGCGAGTACCAATATGAATTCAAAGTCTCTTCACCTGTCGTTGTTGTGTCTGGTTGTTCTGGCCATGGCCGTTTCCGCCTATCAACCCTTCGATCGGGCTACATGGTATCTCGAAGTTGCCCCGGTGCTTATCGTCATTCCCGTGCTTTGGTTCACCTATGCGCGCTTTCCATTGACGAATTTGCTGTACGTGCTGATCGCCATACACGCCCTGATCCTGATAGTGGGTGGGCATTACACCTATGCACGGGTCCCGCTGGGTTTCTGGGTTCAGGATATGCTGGACCTGGCGCGCAACCATTATGACCGCCTGGGACACGTGGCACAGGGTTTTATTCCGGCCATGGCAGCCAGGGAGCTATTGCTCCGCCTTACGCCCCTTCGTCGCGGAGGCTGGCTGTTCTTTCTGGTGATCTGCGTGGCGCTGGCTATTTCGGCCTTTTACGAACTCATCGAGTGGTGGGTCGCGTTGTATATGGGCGGGGAAGCCGATGAGTTCCTGGCTACCCAGGGCGATATCTGGGACACACAATGGGACATGTTCCTGGCTTTGTGCGGCGCACTGTTGGCCCAATTGAGTATTACCTGGTTGCAGGACCGGCAACTGGCCACCCTTGCCAGGAGCTGAATCAGACCGGCAATACTTTATTCCTGCAGCGCCAGCTTCACGATGTTGCGGGTCATGCCCCTGAACAGGATTCCGTGGAGCGGGAGCAGCAGATACCAGTACAGCAGGCCTGGCAGTCCGGCCGGGTGGAAATACGCACTGGCGGTCACGCGGCGGTGGTCCTTAAGGTCCTCGATCTCGAACTCCAGCACACCGGCACCTGGCGCCTTCATTTCCATTTGCAGGGTCAGGCGCCGTGGTGCTTCGACCCCGATAACACGCCAGGCATCCACCAGGTCTCCCACTTGCAAGGTTCCCGGATCTCGTCTTGGACGCCTGAAACTCGGTCCCCCGACTAACCAGTCCAGTGCACGCCGGATGAACCACAAGCCGGCTGCATAGAAATATCCATCGTTCCCGCCAACGCCGCTTACGACTCTCCAGAGCTGATCACAGCTGGCGGGGGTGAGCATCTGGCCCGATGCACACTTGGCGTAAAAGCTGTATTCGCTGTTGAATCCCCGGCAGGCGATGGCGCCTTCCACCCAGCGCGCCACGATTTTGTGTTCCCGATCGGCGGTCAGTGCGGCCTGGGCAGATTCCCGGAAGTCCAGCATTTTCTGGGGAATCAATTCGTTCAGTGTGGCTCCGGTGGCGACAAAGTCATGTTCCATGCCTTCAATCAGTGCGCGTGCAATGTTTACCGGCACCGAGGTCACCAGCCGCAGCCAGTAGGAGGACAGGCGCGGAGTAAGCAGGGGTACCCGCAAGATCCAGGGATGCCTGTCTACCAGCTCCCCGTAACGGCTCATCATCTCTTCATACGTCAGGGTTTCGGGGCCGGGCGCGTCATAGATTCGCCCCGCGGTCTCGGGGATTGAAGCCACTCCGGCCAGGTAGACCAGCAAGTTCGGCAATGCGATTGGCTGCGACCTTGATAGCACCCAGCGGGGGGTCACCATCATGGGGAGGTGGTTCACCAGGTCCCTGATGACTTCCCAGGCGGCTGAGCCCGGACCGATAATCATGCCCGCGCGAATTTCCGTCACCGGGACCGGGCCCTGCCTGAGGAGGTCACCGGTCTGCTTTCTTGACTGTATGTGCTTTGAGGCAGGTTGATCTGGAACCAGGCCGCCAAGGTAAATTATGCGTTTAAGTCCGCTGCGCGCGGCCGCTTCAGCGAAATTTGTCGCGGCCTGGTTGTCCAGCTCGTCAAAATGTTTGCCGGCGGCCATGGAGTGCACCAGGTAGTAAGCGATATCCATACCTTGCAGCGCGCTATCCAGGGTTTTCGGGTCGAGCACGTCCGCCTTCGCGTATTCGACACCGCTCCAGTTGCGTCCTTCCAGGACCACAGGGTGTCTTGCAGCAGCGCGAACGCGGTGCCCCTGCCGCTGCAATTCGGGGACCAGGTGAGTGCCGATATAGCCGCTCGCGCCAATAACCAGGATGTTCGCCATACTTGATCAGACCGCTCGGTCAAATTTGCCGTAGTCTGAAAGCATATCAGGGCAACCGTGCAGGGCACGTGCTATTTTCGGCAACAAGTCCCGGCGCTGACCTGCCCGGCGAGGCTTTATATCAGGGAGGTAATCATGCATCCGGATTTCTGGCATCAGCGCTGGGCCCAGAATCAGATTGGCTTTCACGAGACCGAGGTCAACGTCTATTTGCAGAAGTTCTGGCCTGATTTTGGTGGCTCTGAACCTGGTCGTGTATTGGTTCCCATGTGTGGCAAGAGCCTGGATATGCGATGGCTGGCGGACAAGGGCTGGTCGGTACTGGGGGTGGAACTTAGCCAGCTGGCGGTAGAGAATTTTTTCCAGGAGTGGGGGCATCAACCCCGGGAGCAAGCCGCAGCGGAGTTTCGTTGCTACAGCGCCGACCGGGTGGAGATCCTGTGTGGAGATTTTTTCCACCTTGAACCGCTGCACATGCAGGGCATAAACGCTGTATATGACAGGGCTTCGCTGGTTGCACTGCCCGCCGACCTGCGCGCGGCTTATGCCGCGCAGCTCGGATTCCTACTGCCGCAGGTGCCACAAATGCTGGTATGTGTGGATTACGATCAGGAGGCCATGAACGGTCCGCCCTTCGCGGTGTCGGAGGAAGAGGTGAGGCGGCTGTATGGCCAGGCTTTCCAGATCGACATGCTGACCCGTCGCGATGTGCTGGCGACCAGCCCCCGCTTTCGAGAACGCGGGCTCACTTACATGGAAGAGACGGTCTACTCGCTGTGGCCCTGAGCATCGTCCCGGGTGATGATCATGTCAGGCCCTGGCGCTGGCTCGGGCCGAGACTGCCTGGTGCCAACGCTGCAGGTGCGGGCAGGTCTCCGGGACGCGGATTTTGCACCAGCCGGCAAAATCGATGGTCACCTGGGTAGTGATGTCGGCGACGCTGTAATGTTCACCCGCGACAAATTCGTACTCGGCAAGTTGCTGGTCAAAGGTCTGGAAAAATCTTTGCAGACCCGCCATTCCGCGCTCAGCCAGCGCCGGGATTTGGGGTACTCCACCGTCCACACCCGGCAGGGCGTGGTCAATAAAAAATGGCAGGGTATTACGGACAACATCGGCGGCGTGGATCATCCCGCCCAACTCTGCCCTTCGGCTCCACATTTCTATCAGGCTCTGCTCCAGCGCGCTTTGCCCAAATAAGGTGGGTTCCGGGTGCAAGACTTCCAGGTAGCGGCAAATGGCCAGTGACTCGCTTATGCAGGTACCGTCATCAAGTTCCAGCACCGGAACCGTGTGCATGGGATTGCGTCTTGCGAAGTCGGAATCGAACTGCGCCTGGCTGGCCAGGTCCACCTGCTCCAGGGGGATGTGCAGTCCTTTCTCGGCCACAAAAATACGTACCCGCCGGGGATTGGGGGCGCGCGGGAAGTCATACAGTTTCATGCTCACGATTCCTTTGTAGTCGCAGTTGCCTGTCCCGCCGCGAGACGGTCATTGCCGACGCCATGCAAAAAGGGCTGGGCCCGGAGCAGCCCCGCCAGTGTCTTGCCATCTCGAATTTTGCCGTCTACGGCCATGCTCCAGGCCACCTCCCAGGGCAGCCAGTGCACCTCCAGCAATTCGTCTTCCTCGGGTGCCCGTACAACTGTCGTCAGATCGCGCGCCAGCCACAGGTGTATTACCTCGCAAAAGATGCCTGGTGAGGAGACGACCTGCCCCAGAGAATGCCATTCCCGGGCGCTGACGCCTGCCTCGTCTGCCAGTTCGCGGCGGGCGGTTTCCCGGGGAGGCTCCCGGTTGTCGATTTTCCCGGCGGGTAATTCCCACAACCAACCCTCGATGGCATGCCGGTATTGTCTGAGCAGACAAACAAACCCCTGCTCATCCAGTGCGACCACAGCGCTGCCCCCCGGGTGGCGGACCAGTTCCAGTTCCGTGACTACTCCGTTGGGAAGGGTGACCCGGCTGAGGTCCAGCTGGACGACCTTTCCCGAATATATTCTGCGGGTGTCTTCTTTGGCGGTGTCGTGCTCACTCATGGCGTATCCGGTGGCTTCAGGTCGCTGCCGCAGACCCGACAATAGATTGCGTCAGTGTCGTGGCCGGTAACTTCGCACTGGGGACACATTCTGCGATTGGGCATCTGATGGTGTCCCATTACGTGGCCCAGTTCCGCGGCGAAGATGCCGGTTGGAACCGCAATGATGCCGTAGCCCATGATCATGACCAGCGAGGCAATCGCCTGGCCCAGTGGGGTCTGGGGGGCGATGTCCCCGTAACCGACCGTGGTCAGGGTGACGACGGCCCAGTAGACACTGGCCGGGATGCTGGTAAACCCGTGTTCCTCGCCTTCCACCAGGTACATGATGGATCCACACACTACCACCAGGATAAACACCGCATAGATAAAGACCATGATTTTTCGGCGGCTGGCATGCAGCGCTTCCATCAGGGCATCGGCTTCCCCCACATAACGGGTGAGCTTGAGAATACGAAAAATACGCAGGATCCGGATGATGCGGATAATCAGCAGATAGCTGGCGCCGTGTATAAACAACTCCAGGTAGGAGGGCAGGATGGCCAGCAGGTCCACGATGCCGTAAAAGCTCCGCGCGTAGGTGCGCCGGGTTTTCACACAGGCGAGCCGCAGCATGTACTCCAGAGTAAATAGCAGTGTGAATCCCCACTCCAGGTAATAAAACCAGGTGGAATAGCGGAAGTTGAACTGATTTACCGTGCTCAACATCAGGGTGAATACACTGGTCAGGATCGCGGCGATCAACAGGACATCGAACAGTTTTCCTGCTGTCGTGTGGGTCTTGAAAATAATGACGAAAAGCCATTGCTGCCAGCGCGCGTCGCCGGCATGGTGCCTGCCGTCCGCGAGCAGATGTTCAGGAAATGCTTTCATCTATTCACCTGCGGGGATCTCCAACCGTGCTCATGTTAACCCCTATTCGCTGTCCCTTGCCTATTGATCATTTACCCTTTTCACCAGTCTGGATCTCGCCGGACGCCTCGGGAGCGTTGACCTCAGCCAAGGCGTCTGCCTCGAACAGGCGACGCAGGTCTTCGGCTGCATCCCTGGCGTCCTGGATCAGCTTGTGTTCGTCAAGGTGAATCGCCTGCTGTTGTACCAGCCTTTTTTCGTCATGCTCACGGAAACGCTCTACCGTGTCGGCTGCTTTCTCCTCGGAGTCGCCCATCTCAATCAATACCTGGCGGGCCAGTTCCAGGCTGGACAGAAAGGTATCGCGGATAAGTGCGGTCACGCCGATATCCATCAACAGATGTGCATGTTGGCGGTTTCTGGCCCGGGCGAAAATGGCCAGGTTGGGAAAGTGCTTTTTGCACAACTCCGCCAGTTTCAGCGAGGCTCCGCTATCGTCCAGGGCGATGATGATCATCCTGGCTTTATCGGCGCCTGCCGAGCGCAACAATTCCAAACGGGTGGGATCGCCGTAATACACCCGGTTGCCGAAGCGACGCACGAAATCCACCTGGGCGACGCTGGACTCCAGGGCGGTGAAGTGAATCCCGCGCAGGGCCAATATGCGTCCTATCATTTGACCGAAGCGGCCAAAGCCGACCAGGATGACCGGGTTATCGGCTTCCTCAATTTCGTCATACTGTGGCGGCTGGACTTTTTCCACCCAGCGGGCCAGGGGTCCTTCGTTGAAATTCACCAGTAGCGGGGTGAGAACCATCGAAAGGGTGACCACCAGGAACAGGGTGCTGCCCTGCGGCTGGGAAATTACCCCAAGCACGACCGATGCGCCGAGTATCACGAATGCGAACTCTCCACCCTGGCTGAGCAATACCGCGAGTCGCCTGGAGCGGTGCCAGTCCAGACCCGACAGTCGGCCCAGCACCAGCAGGACCAGGGTCTTGAGCAGCATCAGTCCAATCACCAGGCCCAGCACCGTCAACGGCGCCTGGATCAATACCTGGAGCTGTATGGACATGCCCACGGCGAGGAAAAACAGACCCAGCAGCAGGGCCTTGAAGGGTTCGATGGTGGCTTCAAGTTCATGGCGGTACTCGGAGTCGGCCAGCATCACGCCAGCGATGAAGGCGCCCATGGCCATGGATACCCCAACATGCTCCATCAAAATGCCTGCACCGATTACTACCAGCAGGGCGGCGCCGGTAAAGATATCCGAAAAGGGTGCCACGGCCCTGAACAATGGCCGCAACAGATAGTGTCCGACAACCAGCAGCAGCACGACGGCGCCCAGTACCAAAGGTATCTGGGTGATGGGACTGCCACCGCTCTCGCTGACTGGCGCTTCGGCAAACAGGTCGACCAGGGCCAGCATGGGGACGAAGGCCAGGTCCTGGAACAGCAGGATCGCAAACCCCGCCCTGCCGTGCAGGGTGGCCAGCTGTTTGCGCTCGCCCAGTAATTGCAGGACGAAGGCGGTGGAGGACAGGGCCAGTGACAGGCCTATCAATATGGCCGGACCCTTAGGCATGCCGAATTGCCAGGCCGCGAGGCTGAGCAATGAGCCGGTGATAAGCACCTGTGCGCTACCGAGGCCAAAAATCGGTCCTCGCAACACCCACAGGCGTTTGGGTTGCAGCTCAAGCCCGATGATGAACATCAGCAACACCACGCCGATTTCGGCGAAGGCGAAAATCTGGTCCACGTTGGTAAACAGACCCAGCACCGAGGGACCGACAATCAGTCCTGCCGCCAAATAGCCCAGGACCGACCCAAGTCCGAGGCGATTGAACAGGGGGACGCACACGATTGCCGCTACAAATAAAATCGCGACTTGTTCAATTGAAAACATAAGGTCTCATTTGGTTCTGAAGGTCAGTCACGACCCCAAGTATATACTGCCTATTCAGGGTATGATTATCACAGTATTGGCGGGTAGGAGATTCGTGTGGGTCAAGGTGACATCAGCAATATCGCAGTATTCTGCGATTTCGAAAACGTGGCGCTGGGCGTGCGTGATGCGAAGTACGAGCGCTTCGATATCGGCTGCGTGCTGGAAAGACTTCTGCTCAAGGGCAGTATCGTGGTCAAGAAGGCCTATTGCGACTGGGAACGCTACCGCGATTTCAAGGTGCCCATGCATGAGGCTGCCTTTGAATTAATCGATATCCCGCATGTGCGGCAGTCGGGGAAAAACTCCGCCGATATCAGGATGGTCGTGGATGCACTGGATCTTTGCTACACCAAGGCACATGTCGATACCTTTGCCATCATCAGCGGTGATTCCGATTTTTCTCCCTTGGTAAGCAAGCTGCGGGAAAATAATAAAATCGTCATTGGCGTGGGGGTAAAAAATTCAACCTCGGATTTGCTGACGGCCAATTGTGACGAATTCATTTTTTACGACGACCTGGTCAGACCGAAGGCCAAGAAGAAAACTCGCAGTCGCAGCAGTCGGGCGCCCAAGACGGCGAAGGTTGAGCTGACCAGGGAAGAGCAACTCATGCAGGATGCCTTCGACCTGGTATCCGAGACCATATCTGCCCTGGCGGACGAGCGTGGTGGAGAGGGGAATATCTGGGGCTCCATGGTGAAGCAGACCCTTAAGCGCCGGAAACCAGGTTTTAACGAGAGCTACTACGGCTTTGGCTCATTCAGCGAGTTACTGGAGCAGATGCAGACCCGGGGAAGTTTGAAACTGGAGCGCGATGAGCGTTCCGGTGGCTATATCGTGAAAGCATGGGGCTCAGAATAGCAGTGCCCCGGCGCTGCCGCGAAGACCAGCGCCAGTTGTCGGGCAAGACCGGGGGTTGAGCGTGGCCACCCCGCGTATCGTGTTTGTACCGGGTCAAAATCCCAAGCCGGAGCCAGAGCGGCACAAGCAGCTGCTGTGGCGCTGTCTGCTGGAAGGGATACGCAGAGTCGATACCCACGTCTTTCACCAGTTGAGAGCCCAGCCAGAAGTATTCTGCCTGGCCGACTGGAACGCCGTTTTTTATCCGGATCAGCCGGCTGCCGAACAGTCCCAGGCTGCGATAGATGCCCTGCTTGGGTCCCTCGTTCCAAAGGCAACTGCTGAAGAGACCCAGAGATCGAACAGACGCATGATGCTGATGTTCGCGCTGGGGGACATGTTCCCGAGCCTGGCCCGCCGGATACCCGACCCGGTGATCAAGAACACCCTGCTTGAGGCATTGCGCTATTTCGAAAATCATGAGGGCAGGGCCGACCAGGCACGTGCCCATTTTCGGCAGCTGGTACTCGGCGCCCTGGAATCAAGGGGGCCATTGCTGATTATCGGCCACAGCCTGGGTGCGGTACTCGCTTTTGACGGATTGTGGGAATCGTCTCACCTGTACGGCGACGCCTGGAAAGTCGATTTGTTCATGAGCCTGGGCAGTCCCCTGGGCAGCCGATTTGTGCGTCGGCGCAGGTTGGGGGCCGGCCAGACCGACCTGGCACGCTACCCGACAGGAATCAGACGCTGGGTGAACATCGCTGCGGATGGGGATCACATTGCGCTGAATCGTCGTATGGGTCAGGATTACCGCCGAATGCTGGATCTGGGCCTGGTCGAAAATATCACCGATCATTGCAGCGGTGTGCAGAACACCTTCGTGGATGAAGATGGCTGGAACCCGCACCGATCCTATGGCTATTTGTGCAGCCCGGTCACCGGTGGAGAAGTTGTCGCCTGGTTACGCAACCAGGATGGACACACGGATAGATCGACAAGGTAGTGCGCTTGTCACAACTCTGGAGTTTGAAATGACCATACAACCAAGACGCCTGGCCGCAGCGGCCATTGCCGCCTTGTGTGCCATTCTGGCTTTTGCCAGCGTGTCGGCGGAGGAGCTTGTCGAGCGCACCATCGCCATCGTCCTGGATCTTGGGGATGACACGGGTGTGCTCGATCTGGGTTTCTCACCCTTTGATATGGCCGAGGGCGAAACCCGCACCGTTAACACCCGGGACGGTGGCACGGTGTTGCTGAGCAGGCGCAATGGCGAGTCGGTGATCACTACAGTCGCTGGCAAGGAAATCGTGCTGTCTGCCCCTCCGTCGGATCCCGGGTCGCCTTCGGGCCATGCCATGACCTGGGTAGAGGATGGGGCATCAAATGTTGATGTCGAAGTAATGCTCGATATGCCCGCCGAGGGTCTGGTGATCTCGAGTGCGCGAGAGCTGGACGAGGCCACCCGTGAACGTATCCGTGCAGCATTAAAGTCGGCCGGTATTGAGGGGCGGGTCAACTTCATGGAACCGGGGACACACAATGTATTTATTCATAAGAGTGACGGTGAGGATCCGGATGGTGAGGTCCATGTTATCCGCGAGGAACGGGTAATCAAGGTCGAGGACAAGAACTGATTCGATAGCCCGTCAGGGTAAGTCCGGATTCGACTCAGGTGTCGCAAGCGGTACATTGGGACGTGAACGTTTGATAAGGCAGACCGGGAGTCGATAGATGGGTGAGTTTCCTCATGAATACAAAGTCAGCGCCAGCGCTGCACCAGACGGGGATGTGATTGTCAGTGGACCGGGTCTACCTGATATTCCCAGTGGGCCGCCTCCGCAGTTTGGCGGCAGCGGCGGTCTGTGGTCACCGGAGGACTTTATCACCGCGGCGGTCGCGGACTGCTTCATCCTGAGTTTCAGGGCGGTGGCCAGGGGCAGTCGCTTTGACTGGTCCAGCCTGGAATGCCATGTGAAGGGTATCCTGGACAAGGTCGAGGGAGTAACGCGATTTACCCGTTTTGAAGTCAAGGCTTTGCTTACGGTGCCCGAGGGAACCGATCCGGAAAAGGCCATCAGGTTGCTGGAAAAATCGGATAAGGTCTGCCTGATTACCAATTCCTTGACCTCGGAGTCGCTGCTGGAAGCCCAGGTGTCATTCGACTGACTGAAGGGTCCGGGAAACAAACTCGGCGGCGAAACGCTACAGGAGTGTCATGATGCCCACGGTGTTGATCACAGGTGCCAACCGCGGACTTGGACTGGAATTTGCCCTCCAGTATTCGGCCTCGGGATGGCAGGTCCACGCCTGCTGTCGTAATCCCGCAGCTGCCACCGACCTGGCTGAACTGGCCGGTGGAGCACGGGGCAAGGTGATCGTACACCGGTTGGATCCGACCGACTTCGCAGCGGTTGGAAAGCTGGCGGACGAACTTTCCGGCACTCCGATTGACGTGTTGGTAAATAACGCCGGTCGCTATACGCTCGGCGGATTTGCAGCGGCCAGGTCCGAGGTAGCTTTCGGAAATAGCGACTTCCATGACTGGGAGCAAGTATTCCGGGTTAATGTATTTGCACCCATGGCGATGGCTGAGGCCTTCGTTGATCACCTGGCTTCCAGCGAACAAGGCAAATTGGTCACCATTAGCAGCATCATGGGTTCCACAGGCCTCAATGCCAGCGGTGGCAGCTATGCCTACCGTTCAAGCAAGGCGGCGGTGAACGCCGTGATGCGTTCCCTGTCGCTGGATCTTGCAGAACGTGGAATCCAGGTGGCCCTGTTGCATCCGGGCTGGGTCAGCACCGACATGGGTGGGCCGGACGCGGACATCACCCCCGAGGTGAGCGTGACCGGAATGCGCAAGGTCATCGAATCGCTGCAGCCTGAGGATTCCGGTTGCTTCAGGGACTACCGCGGCAAGAACCTGTCCTGGTAGTCGCCAGCAACGGTTATTGCCCGGCCACTTCCACCGCCAGGTCGCTGGCCCTGAAACTCTCCAGCAGTTCGGCCCCGCGGACCGACCAGTCCAGGGCCTCTCGTGCGCTGGTAACCTCGTAAACTGCCCATTGCCAGGGGCCGTCGAACAACGCGTCCCCGGAAGGTACCTTCAACAGGTTGACGAACAGGAAGTCCGGGCCAAGCTCGGCAGCAAGTTTGCGTGCCGATGCATCGTAGTGACTGAGTACCCAGCCGATGCGATAGCCGTGGTATTTGCGCGCAAGTTCCACGATGCCGGCATCAAAAGACAGGATGACGCACTGTGGTGCCCGGTGACCCAGGGCCTTGTTGACCACTTCGATGGCCAGTTCGCGTCCGATGCGGCGAATTCCTTCGACCTTGATTTCCACAAACATGCCGGCCCCGGGAAAGCCGTCAAGCAGGGCGGCAGCATCGGCCAGCAGTGGAGGAGGAATGGCGGCAGCGGTGGGTCCCAGTCGGGATTCCTCGTGTACCGACACCCGGGCAAGCTCCTCGCTGTGCATTTCCCAGACCCGGCCCGACCGCCCGGCGGTGCGCAGCAGGTCCTCGTCATGCATCACGATAGCCTGGTGATCGGCGCTGAATTGCACATCTATCTCCACCCAGTGCAGTCCCTTGCGCAGGGCGCCTTCAATGGCCGGCAGCGTGTTTTCCGGGTAGCTTGCTACGGCACCTCTGTGGGCAATGAATTCAGGGGGCCTGGTGGACTTTGGCATGCTTTAACGCCTATGTTGTGCTGCCGTGTCGCGGAGCATAACCCATGCGCATGGGTCGGTGTGATCGGCTAGAATCGCGAGCATGCTCAGGCACATTTCATGAAAGCGAAGGAAACACCGATAGAGGCAATATGCCTGGACCTGGACGATACGCTTTGGCCGATTTCACCGGTGATACGGCGTGCGGAACAGGTCACTCTGGAATGGTTGGTGGTCAATTATCCTGATATCGCAAGCCAGCTCGTACAGCAGGATATGCAGCAACGCCTGGCGTCCTTTATGGAGTCATTTCCCCAGTACAGTCATGACATGACCCATGTACGGCGTAGCTTGCTGAGCGCCTTGGCCGAGCAGAGCGGGCATCCGCCCCAGGTAGGAGACGACGCTTTCCAGGTGTTTTTCGAGGAACGCAACCGGGTGGATCTGTACCTGGATGTGCTACCGGCGCTGGAATGGCTCAGCGCGCGTTATCCCCTGGTTGCCGTGACCAATGGCAATGCGGACTTGGGCAGGGTGGGGCTGGATGAATTTTTCGTCGCCTCGGTGCAGGCCCGGGAGGTCGGGACGCCCAAGCCGCAACGAATGATCTTTGAGGCGGCGGTGGAGAAAGCCGGTGTGCCCCACGCCCGCACTCTTCATGTGGGGGATGATGCTCGTACTGACGTCGAGGGCGCCCGGGAGGCGGGTATGCAAACCGCCTGGGTTAATCGCAAGGCAGAGAGTTGGCCGGCAGACATAACGCCCCCGGGCATGGTTGTCTGCGATCTGGAAGACCTGTCTGTGCGGCTGGGTCGCGTGCCGGGGAGTGGCCGGTGATCGCATCACGCATAGCCTTTGTGGATGTGGAGACTACAGGTACCAATGCAAACAGCAACCGCGTGACCGAGATAGGCATCGTGCGCGTGGAAAATGGCCTGCTGGTAGAGGAATGGAGCAGCCTGGTTAATCCCGAGCAAAGCATTCCTCCGGCGATTGAGCGCCTGACCGGTATTACTACCGAGATGGTGGAATCTGCACCGACCTTTGCCCGGCTTGGTGAGGAAGTACTGGGACGTCTTCGCGGCCATTTGTTCGTGGCCCATAACGCACGTTTTGACTACGGTTTTCTGAAGAACGAATTCCGCCGCGCGGGCATGGCGTTCCAGGAAAAAGTGCTGTGTACGGTAAGGCTCTCACGCGCCTTGTATCCGCAACATCGCCGGCACAATCTGGATGCCATCATGCGGCGCCATGGCCTGGCTTGCACGGACCGGCACCGGGCCCTGGCCGATGCCCGGGTGCTGTGGGATTTTGTCCAGCTAATGTATCGGGATGTCCCCGCTGGCACGATTGAGAAAACCGTGGCCGACCTGCTCAAGCGTCCGGCCTTACCCGGTGGACTGGACGCCGAGGTTTTGGACCAGGTGCCCACCCGGCCTGGAGTCTACCTGTTCTACGGAGAGGGCGATGCGCTGCTTTACGTGGGCAAGAGCATCAACCTGCGCTCAAGGGTCATGGCGCATTTCGCCTCCGATCACCACTCCTCACGGGAAATGCGTATGGCCCAGCAGTTGCGCCGCCTGGAGTGGACCGAGACGGCCGGTGAGCTGGGCGCACTATTGCTCGAGTCCAGCCTGGTCAAGCGTCACCAGCCCGCGTTCAATCGCAAGCTAAGACGTGCCGGGACTCTGTACGCCTATGCGGTGGGAGGTGCGGGTGCGGTGCAAATTGAGCTGGTGGAGTTGGGTGCCTGTCCGTCCCACGGGCAGCAAAGACTCTATGGCATGTTCCGCAGTCGCAAGGAGGCGCGTGCACGGCTGGAGACTACGGCCCGGGAACAGGGTTTGTGTCCGCGTCTGCTGGGCTTGGAGGCGCGCCGCAGCGGTCCCTGCTTTTCCCGGCAACTTGGCCGCTGCCGCGGCGCTTGCAACGGCGAGGAAACGGTACTGGCACACAACCTGCGCCTGATGCAGGCGTTGATGAGCCAAAGCATCAGGGCCTGGCCATTTTCCGGGCCGGTGGGTATACGCGAGCGAGGCCGGGGAGGACGTACCGACATTCATGTATTCGATGAATGGTGTTACCTGGGGACGGCCGTCTCACGCAGCCAGTTGTGGGACGTGCTGGAACCGGGCGGTGAGAGGTTGTTCGATCCGGACTGTTACAAGATACTGGATCGATTCCTGCGTGCCGGCAAGGATCTGGATGTGCTGGATCTGACCGGCAATGACCGGCCGGGCCCTGACCAACTAGAGCTTGAGGTCTGAGGCCGGGGGCGTCTGATCTATTCCTGAATTCCAATCTTGCTGCCGGAGAAACCGGCTACCGTGTTGCCGATCCCGGCCAGCCCCACTTACCTGCGATCGGCGTCCCGTATCTGGGTCCTTATGCTTACAATCCAGATCGCCCGGAATAAATCGGAAGCTCCCTAGTGTATATCCGCACTGGGCTGGATACGGATGTCGATGCGCCGATTTCGTTTACGGCCCTCGGGTGTTTCGTTATTGGCAACCGGCTGTGATTCACCATAGCCTACCGCCGTGATCAGCTCAGAATTCAGCCCCATACTGTCGACCAGGTATCCACGTACCGCCATTGCGCGTTGCTGCGACAGGCTCAGGTTGGATTGGTCACTTCCATGAGAATCAGTGTGACCCTCAACCACCATGGAGGCCTCGGGGAACACCCGCAGGGCGTCCTCTACCTTGCCCAGCAGGAGGTAGTTATCAGGCGAAATCTCTGCCCGGGCTATCTCAAAATTCAAACCCACCAGGCGGATATAAATGTCATTGCCGTCACGGAACACCAGTGCCTCGGGGCGGGAGAACATGCTTTCAACCTGCTGGACCTGTTCGCGCACACGTTCCTGGCTGGCCAGTTGCTGGGCCAGGGCCATGCGTTCCTCGCGCGCGCCGCCCAGATTCTGATCAAGCACCGTGATTTCCTGTGTCATGGCTTCAATCCGCTGATCCCGCTCGAGCAGATCCTGCTGCAGAGAATGTCTTTCGATGCGCAGATTCTCGATGTACTCAACGATCTGCGCTGTGGGCTTGGCATAGCCCTGGTCCAGTTCTGCCGCCAGATCGCCGGCGGCGGCAATCTCGTGTATCGGACGTTCCCATTCCAATACCAGGTCCTCGTAAGTCAGGTCCCTGTCGCGAGCCTCACGCAGGTAGGCTGCCAGATAAATGGCATGCAGCGCTTCGTAGCGCGCCTGTCGCGCCAGGCTGCGCGGCAGGTCGGCGTCGTAGCGGTTTTCCTCAAGTTCCTTCTCTGCGCGTATCAGCAGGGCCTGTGCGGTGCGCAGGGTGGTCGGGGCATAGCGCCCGGCACTCTTGTCATCAGCCTCCTTCAACAGCCTGCGAGTGTCGCTAAGCAAGCTGACCTTGATCGCCTGTAATTCGGCGTCGCGGAAGTCCGTCTCTGCCGAGGTCTCGCGCTTGCGCGCTGCCCGTAAGTCGCCGACCTCGAGTTCGATGGCGGCATCACGAAACTCCCGCTCGGCAGAATTCCACTGTTCGGTCGCCATGAGTGGGGCCTGGGCGGCGAGGGCGTCATTGCGCCCCTTGATCATATTGGCAAACGTGACCTTGGCGAGTTCTGCCGAGGTGACGGCCTTGAGGTATTCAGCGACCGCACTATCCAGGTCGCGACGGATACGATCTACTTTCTGGCCTCTTGCAAGACTCTTTTCCGCGCTTTGGTAAGACTTGCCGGCGCGCTCGAAACTACGTGGGGCGAGCAGGGCGGCATCGGCCTCTATAGCGGTCTGTCGTGCCNGATCTGCGTCGGCGAACAGGGTGCTGCGGATTGTGTCGGTGGCGGCCTGCCCGGGCAGGCTCGCCGCCAGCAGGAGTACGCCCAGCAGGGCACTGAACCAATGTCTAGCCATCGCTCTTTTCCAATTTTTGAGAATTAATGCGGTAAGCATAAAACAAGTACAGCCCGAAAGTGAGAATCCGTGGGCTGTGGACTGGCGTCTGCCCGCGGGCTTTGCCGGGGGCTGTGCTCGCCCCGCCAGGATTCGCGTGGTTTTCGGCGGGG
>BS_KBA_SWE02_21mDRAFT_10000236_pt1 | contig 20071 bp, 15 predicted proteins | sample BalSeasSWE02_21m_FD_9196 | JGI IMG/M metagenome (IMG submission 9196)
AGCCACCACTTTGATACCCCTGAACGGCAGCCCCGCTAATTCATGACTGGAGACTTTGCTGGCAGTTACATCCTGGAGAAGGGACTGTTGGGCTTTTGGCTTCAGGGCGTTTCCATTGAATAAGACCGAACCTGAGGAATCAAGGAGGAGTACCCCTGGGCCAGTAGCAACATAGGTTTTTTTGCCATCGAGGGTGGAAAGCTGAATTTCGGTTTCAGGCAGAAGTCGATATTTGTGGCCGGGTTCAAGGTAATCGTACTCATGGATGGATTTACCTTTTGGTCCAAGAAACTGACCCTTAACAACGACACACTGTAACCGATACGTGGTTTGGGCTGTAACCGGAAGAGGCTCTCCCAGAAGACCACTCCAGCAAAAAACAAGGAGAGCGATGAATAGTAACAGGGTGGTTCTTTTCATTCCTTGCCCCTGCCAAGGTCTGATTTAGGAAAGAAAGTTAACTTGCAATGATGTTTAATACACTAAAGTAAAATAACGAGAATCTTAGGTCAAACAAAATCGGATTTAGGATGTGCTTTCTATAATTGAGAGACTGGAACCCCTTATGGCATTTCGGAATCTGCCAGCCTCATCCAGTTGAAGTTTGCTTGCGTTAAGTCAGCATCGCGAATAGGCCAGTTTGCAGTAAATTTCAATAAGTTTATCAGCCGGAAACGGTAAAGCGATCAATGCAAGAATGGAGATGCCAGCCTTGAAGCCACCGCTTTCACTCCCTTGGTCCAATTGTGTGGTATCCTAACAGGAAATGAGAAAGGTCTTCAACAAAAATAACAATTTGGAAAAATTCACACACATACAAGATGTAGTAGCCTCTTACACTCCCAGTTCTGAAAACATAATCTTTTGAATCTGAAAGCCTTTTCACGTATTCAGTTCTTGAAAATATCTAAATGATTCAAGACCGGGAATAATTGACGGTTATTGCCGTCTTCGGCGGAACGTAACTGCGTCTGGAAATAGATCCGCTTTTTCAAGAAAGCAAAAACCCTGAAAAGCGCTTTCTTCATCGAAGGGCGGCGCCTTCCACATCGCTCTGCCCGAATGGGAACGGCTTCGAGGCGAGAAAATGGCGTTTACGGCTTCCGTGCTGGGAGAGGTGGTTTCGGAGGAGGCGGGATGAAGAATTTCCCGTTTTGCGGGAGCATCCACAATTTCTAAGCAAAGATGATCAGGGCTCAATAGAACTGGAAATCCTATTGAACCCTGATCCGATGGTGTGGCTATACTTTCTTATTCACTCGGAAGGTTTCATCCCCTTTTTCAAGAAAGTTGATGATCTGGGTGGCGGCAGCCACGCCGGCATTAATATTGGCCTCGGCGGTCTGGGCGCCCATCTTCTTGGCGGTAAAAAAGCTCCGGTCCCCGCAGGTCGCGCATATTTCGTCCTTGCAGTCAGGGGTCAGGTCCGAGCCGTAGCAGAAATCCGGTCTTTCAGCAAACATCCGTTTCAAACCCTCCTCATCGATTACCCTTTTTCGGGCCGTGTTGATGAGGGCGGCGCCTTCCTTCATTTTGCTGAGAAGTTCAAAGTTGATGGAATTAACCGTTTCGCTATTTCGCGGAATGTGAAGGCTGATGAAATCACAAGTGGAGTAGAGCTCCTCCCTTGAGTCCACCGGCTTGACTTCATCTTGGATCATGATGCTCTTGTCCACAAAGGGATCATAGGCGTAAACATCCATCCCGAACCCTTTGGCCAGTCGCGCCACGCACTTGCCGGCGTTTCCATAGGCATGAATGCCGATGCTCTTCCCTCTCAATTCCGTCCCCGGCTTCCCCATATACTGTTTTCGGACCAGGTTCAGCATCATACCAAAGGCCAGTTCTGCCACCGCGTTGCTGTTCTGCCCCGGCGTGTTCATGACGCAGATGCCTTTTTCAGTGGCCGCTTCCAGGTCGATATTGTCGTAACCGGCCCCAGCCCGGGCCACCACTTTCAGATTTTTGGCCGCATCCAGGACTTCCCGGGTGGCCATGTCGCTGCGGATAATAAGGCCGTCCACATCTTTCACGGCGTCCAGCAACTCTTGCTTGTCCGTATAGTTTTCAAGAAGCCGCAATTCAAAATCCGGATTTTTCGAAACCACCTCCTTGATACGTTCCACGGCGGCTTTGGCAAAAGGCTTTTCGGTGGCCACCAGTATTACTTTTGACATTTTAAGACTCCCCCATTTCTAAAATTAAACAATCCGTTCCGGTTACGCCATAACATCAGCTCATCCAAATGTAATAATAAACAAATCATTCCAGAATTTTCCAAAGCCCATAGGGCTCCCGAAGAGGCAATATGCTACACCCGTCGATCAATTCAATCAAGAAATAAATGATGCCTTTATTCTTTCACCGTGGTCGGTTCACGCTTTTTTCAAACGCGACCTGCCATCCATCTCTTTCAGCTCCAGGCCTCCTGCAGACGGTTTTTAAGTAAAAAACCGGCATCCTTCACTCAAGCCAATCTCTCCGGACCTGAATATCTACATATGGCTGCGACAGCTCGTTGGTGATTATGTGCGCCTGGCCCGTTAGATCCTCCCGGTATCTTTTCTGTTTTCGTGGATAGAAAAGCGTTGACATAGTGGTGGTTTATCGTATTCTAAAGAATATCATCCAGAGTGTAGGCGCATAAAGGGGGGGGTGTGACATGGGCAGGTTGATTCAAGGTCTATTCTTCATGCTTCTGATCATGGCGGCCGGGTCAGTCTGGGCGGCTGAAACCATTGTCCTGGGGGCGGAAAATGACTGGGTCCCGTATTCGAACCAGGATGGTACGGGAATGGCCAACGAAATCGTTCTGGCTGCTTATAAGGCCGTGGGCATCAATGTGAAGTTCAACGTAGGACCGTACAACCGGTTGTTGAAAATGGTCAGGGATGGAGAGATATTAGGCGCCTTCAATATCCCTAAAGAGAAGTCCAACGAGAAAGAATACTTGTTTGGTAAAACGCCGATTTTTAGCGCGCAGTCAGCCTACTATCAAAACGTGGAGCACCCTCTGTCCGTCACCAGTAAGGAAGGGTTGAAGAACGGCGAAAAAATCGGTGTGGTCTTCGATTATGGATATGGGGACTTCTTTTCCGGAAATGACAGGATCGTCAAGATGGAAGTCCGATCGGACCAGTTGAACCTGCGGAAACTGGCCAAAGGAAGAATTGATGCCACGATCCTTTATGACAAGACGGCTCGAAAACTACTCAAGGAAGAGGGCCTTTCGGATAAGATTGTAAAGGCCTTTGACAGCGAGTCCGGTGATATCCATGTGGCCTTTTCAAAACGTTTTCCCAATGCGCAACAGTATGCGGACAAGCTGGATGAAGGCCTGGCGGTTATCAAAGCTTCCGGGATCCTGAAGCAGATCACGGATTCTTACTGACCGTTCGAGACTATAACTTTTAAGATAATAGTTTTGGGGACGCAGATTTTCGCAGACAAGCACAGATAATTAGTGCCTGAACGAAAACCCCGTTCAGGCACGATTTTGGATTTTAGATTTCGGATTTTGGAATTATGGGACGAACTCCAACTCATTAAAGCCTCATTATTTATGCTGTACTCATTTTCATTCCGAGGTTTTCGTTCATGCACTAATTATTAAGAATAAAAAATTACGTATAATCTGCGTTTATCAGCGTCCAAATTCTTTTCCTTGTGGTGCGGCACGGAGGGGCCGGTTATGAACGTGTTACTGATTTACCCGAAATTCCCGGATACTTTTTGGTCCTTTAATTATGCCTTGCGTTTTATCGGAAAACGTTCGGCTTTTCCGCCGCTGAGTCTGCTGACCGTCGCGGCCCTGTTGCCGGAGAGTTGTCAAAAGCGCCTTGTGGATGTGAACGTAAACTGCCTCATCGATGAGGATCTTTTGTGGGCGGACTTCGCTTTCATCGGTGGAATGACTGTTCAACGGGACTCGGCGAAACAGATTATCGCCCGTTGCAAGGCGAAGGCTTTGACGATTGTTGCGGGTGGCCCCCTTTTTACTGCCCAACCGGAGGAGTTTGGGGATGTGGACCATCTGGTTCTCGACGAGGCCGAATCTACATTGCCCCCTTTTCTTGAGGATTTGAAAACCGGGCAACCGAAAAAGATCTACAGGGCAACCGGTTTCTGCGATATTCATCACACTCCCGTTCCCGTATGGGATTTGATACACACGAAAAAATATGCGTCCATGACGATTCAGTCTTCGCGAGGATGCCCGTTTAACTGCGAATTCTGCAATGTCACAGCCCTTTTCGGTCATCGACCACGTGTAAAAACACCGCAGCAGATTATTGCCGAACTGGATCACATTTATAATGCAGGCTGGCGTAATTCCATATTTTTTGTTGACGACAATTTTATCGGAAACAAACAACACCTGAAGACAGCGTTGCTGCCTGCTTTGATCGAATGGAGAAAAGACAAAAAAGGATGTGTTTTCTTTACGGAGGCCTCCATCAATCTGGCCGATGATCCGGAGCTCTTGGACATGATGGTCAAGGCCGGATTTGATTCCGTCTTTATAGGCATTGAGTCTCCCGATGATGCCTGCCTTACGGAATGTCATAAGAGCCAGAACAAGGACCGGGATCTTCTGCAAAGCGTTAAAACTATCCACCAAGCGGGGTTGCAGGTGATGGGCGGGTTCATTGTCGGTTTTGACAGCGATACGCATTCTATTTTCCAGCGACAAATCGATTTTATTCAGCAAAGCGGAATTGTGGCCGCAATGGTGGGAATGCTACAGGCTCCTCCGGGGACAAGATTATTTGACCGGCTTCAAAGGGAAAACCGTTTGGTCAGCGCGTTCTCCGGAGACAATGTGGACGGAACGACTAATATCATCCCCAAAATGGGTATGGAAACTCTTTTAGCCGGGTATCGTTCGATCATGAAGCATATTTATGCTCCCCGCAACTTCTACCGGCGTGTGAGAAGGTTTCTGGAAGAGCTTAAGGCTCCTGATATCACTACTCCCATGGATCTCCAGAGGTTCCTGGCGTTTTTTCGGTCCGGCTTTCGGCTTGGTGTCTGGGGCAAAGAACGCCTCCATTTCTGGCATCTGATGATCTGGACTCTACTTCGCAGGCCCAGGCTGATGCCGTTGGCTGTAACCCTTGCCATATACGGACATCACTATCGGAGGATATGTGAAATATATATTCCCTAAACCGGCGAAACAGGAACCGGACTGATCTCGCGCAGAGACGCAGAAACCAGAGGAATAAAAACAGAAACCGGTTTTTTCAATTTTTAAGGATGGCGTTCAACTGATCCAGGTAGCTCTGGAATGCGGGCCGTAATTGGAAGTGGGTCGTCGCGGCCTTTTCTTCCAGGGACCTGAGGAAATTATAGGGCAGTTCCTTTTGTTTCATGTTGACCAGCCAGGAGGGAATATATCCTTCAGGATCCAGGTAGAACACAAACAGTATTTTGGTGCGGTCTTTGCCGACCGGTCGCATACAGGTTTTCCCCATATGCATGAAGGCCCTGACATTGCCTTTTCCAACCGGGAAGGATGCATCCTCCACGGAAAAAATATCAACTATCAGGTATTTTTTCTGTCGGTCCAGCCTCAGTTCGTTGCGGAGCAGCAACTCCCTGCCGGAAAAGGGCCAGGGTAATTTATTGACGCTGTAAGTGATACCGTCAAGGTCCGAGAACTCCTTGACCATATACTTGACTTCGATATCCGGCATCCATTCTTTGGCTATTTCGACTCTGCGCAATACTTCCATGATCTGTTCAATAGGGGCGTTCAGCGTACCGGTCGCCTTGAAAGCCAGAATGTTTGAATCCGGGACTTTCTGCGAATAAACATCTATTCCATCTTTGCTGAATATCTGCTCCCAACGGTCTTCGACAAAAGGAGGCTGTGCCGGTGAATCGACCGATGCGAGGCTTTTGAAGGCGAAAAGGAAAAAAAACGACAGGCATAAAAAGCATGATAAGCGTATTTTCAATTTATTTCCGATGCGCATTACGAGATGGGATGTTCTCTGTCTTTAAAAAGAAAGGGGGAGCAGCCACGTTGACTGATCCCCCAAAAAAAATTGGCGTCCCCAAGGGGATTCGAACCCCTGTCGCAGGCGTGAAAGGCCTGTGTCCTGGACCTGGCTAGACGATGGGGACGTTGTCGGTACAAACTTTGATTGACAGCGTATTTATGGCCACCGCCGAGGCTGTCGCCTCAGATGCAGTCCTGTATACAAATGAATAAGAGCATTCGCTGCTACTCTTTGTAAACTGCATCTTATACAGTAAGAAAAATGCAATGTCAAATTAAATCATTCGGGAATGGTGAAAAATTGTATTTTTTTATTTGCTGTCATTGAAATATTATGAGAAAAGAATGCACCCTGTAACTAAATCCGGCAAACCCTGCCGGAAGACACCTCTTGAGGAGTTTTGATCATGTTATATGAAAAAGAAGCACTTCGGTATCACAGTGAACCTCGACCTGGAAAGGTCGAAGTCATCCCCAGTAAACCGTGCGTTACCCCCTATGATTTGAGCCTGGCGTATACGCCGGGGGTCTCCGTGCCTTGCCTCAAAATCCAGGAAGACAATGACCTGTCTTTTGAATATACGATTCGCGGAAATCTTGTTGGCGTTATCACCAATGGAAGTGCCGTCCTGGGACTTGGCAATATCGGAGCCGTTGCGAGCAAGCCGGTCATGGAAGGGAAGGGCGTTCTCTTTAAACGGTTTGCGGATCTGAATGTCTTTGATATTGAGGTGGATGCGGATGATCCCGAAGCCTTTATTGACACCGTGAAACGTCTGGAGCCCACATTCGGTGGAATCAACCTGGAAGATATCAAGGCGCCGGAATGCTTTTATATTGAGGAACGTCTGATTTCCGAGATGCATATCCCTGTTTTTCACGATGATCAGCACGGAACGGCGATTATCTCAGGGGCTGCTCTTTTGAATGCCTGCAGACTCACGGGCAGGAATCTTGAAGACATCCGGGTCGTCATTAACGGGGCAGGGGCTGCCGCCATCGCGAGTGCGAAAATGCAGGTGCAGCTTGGCGTAAAACGGGAGAATATTATCGTCCTCGATTCAGGGGGCGTTATTTACAAGGGCAGGGCGAAAGGAATGAATCCTTACAAGGAATTATTCGCCACGGACAGCCCGGCGCGAACCCTTGAAGAGGCGGTAAAAGGGGCCGATGTTCTCATGGGCCTGTCCGTAAAGGGGGCGTTCACTCCCTATCATTTATCCCTGATGAATAATAAACCGATCGTATTTGCATTAGCCAATCCGGAACCTGAAATAGGGTATGACGAGGCAAAAGCCGCCAGACCGGATGCCATTGTGGGAACGGGAAGGTCCGATTTTCCCAACCAGGTGAATAACGTGCTTGGTTTCCCATTCATTTTCAGAGGGGCATTGGACGTGCGAGCGGCGGCCATCAATGAGGAGATGAAAATTGCGGCTGTGCGGGCGCTGGCGGAGCTGACCAGAGAGGATGTGCCCGATTCGGTAATAAGGGCGTATGGGGGAAAACCCATTCAGTTCGGTCCTGATTATATTATTCCGAAACCGCTGGATTCGAGGGTTCTGCTGAAAGTGGCGCCTGCAGTGGCCAACGCCGCCATAAATAGCGGTGTCGCCAGAAAAGGAATTCCCAGCCAGAAAGGGTATGTGCAGGCCCTGGAAGCGATGTTGGGCCCTGAGCGTGAAATCATGAGGAAGATCATTATTCGCGCCCAGCAGGATCCCAGAAGAATTGTTCTGCCGGAAGGCAACCATCCCGTCATTTTGCGAGCCGCCCACCAGGTCGTAAGGGATGGTATCGCGCGACCGTGGTTATTGGGGAATAAACAAGAAATCAAACTATTATCTGAAGAGCTTCACATATCACTGGAAGGGATTGAGATCCTGGATCCTGTGGAAAGCCCTCTGTTCGAACAGTTCTCCCATAAGTTGTTTGAAATGAGGGCACGCAAAGGCTGGTCAATGGATGAGACCAGGCGGCAGCTCCGCAGGAGGTATGTTTTCGGCGCCATGATGGTTCATGAAGGAATAGTGGACGGGCAGGTGCACGGGATAGACCGATATTATCCGGATGCCATACGACCGGTTTTGCAGGTTATTTCAAAAAAACCCGGCGTATCGAAAGTTTCAGGGGCTTATCTCATGGTGTTTCGGGAGCGGACCCTTCTTTTTGCCGACGCCACGGTAAATTTTAACCCCAGTGCCGAGGAATTAGCCGAAATCGCCATTCAGACCGCGGAACTTGCGGAATATTTTGACATTAAGCCCAGAGTGGCCATGCTTTCCTTTTCCAATTTCGGGAGTAGCGTGCATCCTGAAGCAGCGTGTGTGAAGGAGGCGGTTGACATTGCCCGCCGACGGAATCCCGACCTGATTATTGACGGTGAGATGCAGGCGGATACCGCAGTCACGGAGACGATCCTTTCAAAGGAATATCCTTTCAATCGGCTCGGCGGTTCAGCCAATGTGCTTATTTTTCCAAATCTCAGCTCCGGGAATATCGCCTACAAACTTCTGGAACGGCTGGGGGGCGCCAAGGTGGTTGGCCCTCTCCTGATGGGGATAAGCAGGCCTTTCAACGTATTGCACAGGGGTGCTGACATGGAAAATGTGGCGAACGTAATTGCCGTGACCGTTACCCAGGCGCAGAGCCATGTCAGCTGACGGGAAGCATCAGCCAGGCCTTAATCCCGGCGCGGCCATTCAACGCCGTCCTGTTCTTCGGAATAATAGCAAAACCTGTCCCAGTCAAATTCCCTGAAAGAGACGGGACAGCGAAATTTCACTTTCCGTTCCGTCACTTCAAGGACTTCCCAGTCTCCCCCTCGAGGTCCACCCTCAATATGAATTTTCTGTCCCGTCTCAAAAGGGAAAGGTTTAAATAGAATAACCTTGTGTGTTGACATAATTGTGCCTCCTGGATAGTACATGATTCGATGCTTATGGTTGGTTGATAAACCTTGAGACGAAAAATGTAAACTCTTTTTGCAGTCTTTTCCGAAATCGCGGTGGTGATTTGCCAGGGAGTGGAATGCTCAAGAAATTCAGCCTGTATGGGTTTTTAAAAAACCAGCAGTACTACGACTATTTCCTTTTGCTTGCTTTCAGGCAGATGGGGTTGACCTTCTTTCTCATTGGTCTGCTGATTGCGTTTCGCGAGATCATGGTCAACCTTATGGAAGTACCCAGTGGGGCCATTGCCGATCTCAGTGGGCGCCGCAGGGCCATGATCTTCAGCTTTGCAGCGTATATCGTCAGCTTTTTCATTTTCGGCCTTTCGGGAACGCTTTCCCTGAAGGGAGTGTTGGATCAAAATTCCCTGATTCTGCTTTTGATGCTGGCTATGGTCTTTTTCGCCATTGGGGAGGCTTTTCGAAGTGGAACCCATAAATCGATCATTTTCATGTGGCTGGAGATAGAGGACAGGACAAAGGAACGCACCCGGGTGTATGGATATACCCGTTCGTGGAGCAAAATAGGTTCAGCTGTTTCCGTGCTGCTGGCATGTGTGTTTGTCTTTGCGACCAGCAACTATATTTATGTTTTCTTTTTTGCCATCATCCCTTATGTGTTGAACATTGTAAACTTGGCAAGCTACCCCCGGGAACTGGATGGAAAGGTGGTAGAAAGGCTCTCGATCAGGCGGATGTTCGGGCACCTGAAAGATGCCATGGTGGTCTCTTTTAAAAGACCCAGCCTCAAAAGGCTCATTCTTGAATCGATGGGATTTGAAGGGTTTTTCAAGGCTTCCAAGGATTATCTTCAGCCTATTTTAAAATCCGCGGCTCTTCCGATTACGGCAGTTCTCTTTTCCGGGATGGAATTGACCGATGAACAGAAATCCGTTGTTCTCATCGGACCCGTGTTTTTCATCCTGTTCCTCTTGTCTGCTGTTGCCAGTCGAAATGCCTATCGATTGGTAGAAAAAAAGGGAGAGGAGGAGCATGCCGCCCGATTTCTGTGGGGTGTCACCGTACTGGTCAGTCTTATTCTTTTACCGGCCATGTTCTACGGTATCTACCTGGTGATGATTGTGGGGTTTGTAGCACTTTACATTCTGCAGAATATCTGGAGGCCGGTCCTGATCAGCCGATTTAACGCCAATACCGACAAAACCCAGGGGGCCACGGTCCTTTCCATAGAGTCTCAGGCGAAGAGTGTTTCCACCATGCTGATTGCCCCTTTTTTGGGATTGGCTATCGACCTGGCAAGGGAACACGGCATCGGGGCAAGCGAATTCTGGCCGGTGGGTGTTTTAGGCTTAGGCATCGGGTTGGGTTTTTTCCTGACGGCGAAGAGGCATAAATGAGATTCCAAGAAAAGACTGTTGTCCGAAAGAATCACTGTATTTTTTCGCGCAGAGACGCAGAGACGCAGAGGGAAAGAATCACTGTATTTTTTCGCGCAGAGACGCAGAGACGCAGAGGGTGATAATTTTTAATGAAGCAGAAAGAACCCGTCCGCATTGACTTCATCCCATTGTTTTTTTGGCTTATCGTGGGCTCTTGTCGCTTCTTTTTCCGCGCCTCCGCGCGAGACAATCCCTGTAGTCTGCTTTCCTATCTGGCCAGCCTTTCAAGTTGTTCCCGGAACTGCTTCGCGCCTCCATTGACAGGCCAGGTGATCGGGAGAGATTCCCTGAATTATTCTTGTGGACAATCCTTCGGAATCGAAGAAGCTTGGGTATTTGAATTCGCCGAAACCTGAGACCTTTACAGTGATCGTATCCGGTTAAAGGGGTGAGGAGGCGCTCTGTCCTGTTTCAGCCCTTGGCAGGACTGAAACAAGACAGCGCTTTAAACTCCGATAGCTGTTAGGTAGGCCTGAAGAGGAGCAGCCAGGCGTGGGCTATCACAATGGTAATGATCATGTAGGGGAACGCGGTTTTCATGAAGCCGATGAAGCTTATCTTGAACCCCCTTGCCTCGGCGATTCCCATGGTGACCACGTTTGCCGAGGCCCCGATGATGGTTCCGTTTCCACCAAAACAGGCCCCTATTGCCAATGCCCACCAGAGTGTGTTTTCAGCTCCCGGAATGACCTGGCTGAGATAGGCGACAATGGGCAACATGGTGGCCGTGAACGGGATATTATCCACAAAAGCCGACATGATGGCGGCCACCCAGAGGATAAGGGCACAGGCGACAAAGAAATTGCCTGCGGAAAGACTCAATATCCAGTCGGCGATGACGGCCAGAAGTCCGCTCTGCTCCACTGCGCCGACCAGGATGAAGAGGAAGATGAAGAACATGAGCGTGGGCCACTCAATGTCTTTTTCGATCAAATGAATCAGGTCGACCTTTTCCGTGAGAACGGCAATGGTCAGGAGTACCGCTGCACCCATCACCGCCGCCACGCTGACCTCCATGTGCCAGTATCCATGGCTCAAAAAGAGGAAAACGGCAAAACCCAGCACCGCCAAGCCGTAGGTGAGGAGTTTGGGGTCCGTGATTCGGTATTTTTCCTTGAGATCCTTGATATACTCCGGCACATTGTCCACCTTTGCGGAGCTGTAGCTTTTTCCCCATACCAGTTTGGTATAAATAATGAGGACAGTCATGCAAACGGCGCAGATCAGGGCCAGGGCAACCACGAAGTCCATGAATGTCAGTCCCGCATAGGAACCTATCATGATGTTGGGTGGATCACCAATTAAAGTAGCGGTACCCCCGATGTTTGACGCCAGGACCAGGGGAATCAAAAGATGCAGGGGATTAATAGAGAGGGAGATGCAGATTTCGATGGCCACACCGGTCAGAAGGAGCATGGTGGTCACATTATCCAGAAAGGCGGAGGCAACGGCCGTGAATATCATGAGATAAACAGCAAGGACGAAGACCTTCCCCTTGGCCAGTTTATAGGATATGTAAGCGCACCATTGAAAGACCCCCGTGTTTTTCAGCACTCCCACGATAATCATCATGCCCATGAGCAGGAAAACCACGTTCATATCAATGGAATTGATGGCGCTGTCAAAAGAGACGATATGGTATTCCGGGTTGACCGTTCCGATGGTATAGGAGATCAGCAGCATGAGGGCGCCGCCCAGCATGGCCGCCACGGTCCTGTGGAGGAGTTCAAAGGCGATGAGCACGTAGGCAAGAATGAATACCACCGTTGAAATCCAGAACGCAGGGCCCAAGACCCTGTCGAGGCTGATATCTTCGCTGATGTAGAAATGATCGCCCGAGTTGGCCAGTTCCGAGCCTTTGAATTCTATTTGGTTGGTCTTGAAACTGGTCTTGCTGGCTCTCACATCAACCGTAGCTTCAACGACCTTCCCTTTTTCCACCTGGAAACGGGATACATACCTTCCGCTGTGGGCCGTGGTAACCCTGTCTACTTCTTTTCCGTTGAAGAGAATGGCGACTTCTGCTTCAGCGACCGGTTCCTTGTGGCTGTCTAAAATAATACCCGATATATTGACGGTTTCTCCGCCTTCGATGGCTGCCTTCGGGGGGCCGCCGCCGGCGCCGTGACCAGCGAAAGCGGGCGGGGTCATGAATAGGAAGCTGATGATAAGAAAAATGAAAAGGGAAATCTGTCTGAGGGTTCGCATTGGTGGGTTTCCTCCTGCTGATTCAATAATCTGGTTTTGCTCATGCAAGCAAAACAAATTTAAACGATTTCGAAAAAATAGATTCTACTCAAGAAATTTGCCGGAATCTATCAGAGGGGGATTCAAACTGTCAAGGGAAACATTGAGGTAGAACAAATTCTTCAGAAGTGTTAAAAATAGAGAATATGGAAACACAGATTTTTATTATCAAATCGCTTTTTGTCCAGAATACGATCATGCTGCTGTCTCTTGGCGTGGTTCTATTTCTCTTTATCCTGGCTCTTAAGAAAAAAAGACAAAAGTCTGTTATTGCTACACTTATATGGATTGCGATCATGTTCTGGTTCTTTAACAGCCCTTTTTTCGGTTTCAGCGCTGTTTCGGTGAGCAGGGATGGGGTTCGTTTGAACTACGGGATTCTTTCCATGAGAAATGATCTGCTTCCCCTCGAATCTTCCTGGAAAATTGAAAACTATTTTGGCGGGATACGGAGAATGGAACGTCTTCATTTTCTCAGGATCGGCAACCATGAGAGTATGAAGGTCAGGGGCGCGGAGGACCTGAAGACGCTTCAGGAGATCGGAAAGGCAGTTGATGTGATGAGGTCAAGGTGAAAGGTTTTAAGGCAATCGTTCTGGGGACGCAGATTTACGCAGATAGGCGCAGATAACTATTAAAACGAAAGAGATAATCTGCGCTTATCAGCGTCCAAAGTCTTTTTCCTAAGCAGTAAATGGGGTTTTTAAGAATCTTTTAAAAGGCTCTACTTGGGGAGGTTTCCCCCTTTTGTCTCTATCTGTGTGATGATTTTTTTCGGGTCGCCTACCTGGCAACTGTTGCTCATTCAGGTGGAAATCCCGAACTTCGGAAGGATGTATGCCTGAAGGAGCACCCATCCCACAACGATTAACAGCAATACCCAGATGCTCATACTGTTTCCTTTCTGTTTCTGTTCAATATGTTCCAACCTATCCTCCGCCAAACGACATTCCAGCTCACGGCCGGATTATATCATCCAGCTCAGGAGAATCCCCCATGGGACCCGCAGGATGAAGATGCACTGCTTCCGAGACTGTGACCGGAACCGGAACTCACTGATGAGAACGTGGAAAGAAGCTTCTCTCCTTCCTGTTCCCCGCAAGACGGGCACGGACCTTTATCCTCTCCTGAACTGCGAAAGCAGAGCGATTCATAAACATTTCCACATTTTCCACATTTAAACTCATAGATAGGCATTTTTCTCCTCCCGGAATTTCTTGATTTTTTTGTTAAGAACCAAAAAGAATGAAAAGGTTTCAAATTTCTCATTTTCATTTGTTTCACAAACACAACAACGATGCATTCAGGCACTGGGAAAATTCGAGATCTATTTCGTTAAACCTATAGTAACAATTCCCGGTGAGCGATCAACCCCATAATTTCTGTGGAGGAGAGGAGTCTTCCGGAAGTTATAAGATTGAAATAGTTATTGACACGGCATGCGGTATACGGTATACCGTAACCACTGTTGGTACGACTCCCCCGTTACCCATTTTTCCATTCCTTGAAGGGATTTTCCCTTTTGGAGGCGCATATGGATCTCTTCAAGAAGCTCACCGTTCTTTCTCTGGAACAGGCCACGGTACTTCCCTATCTAACCTACAGACTGGCGCAGGATGGCATGCAAGTCATCAGGCTGGAACACCCCGTATATGGGGATCCCAACAGGCTGATTGGTGAAAATGTCCTTCGCGAGGAAAGGATGAATGCCTATTTCCTCTGCATCAATGCCGGCAAAAAGGCCCTGACGCTGAATCTGGCTGAGCCGGAAGGGCGGGAGATCTTTTATGCCCTGATAAAGGAGTTGAACGCCGATATTTTTACGACCAATCAACTTCCCAGGAATTATAAAAAATTAGGAATCGATTATGAATCTCTCAAGGCGGTCAAGGAGGATATCATCTGGCTGGGTGTAACCGGGTTCGGACCGGACAGCAATGAAGGCGCCTACGATCCGGTCCTTCAGGCCAGGTCCGGGCTTATGGAGATGACCGGTGAGGCTGGAGGGACCCCCCAGGCCATGGGTATTCCCCTGCCGGATATGGGAACGAGTGAACACGCCTACGGTTCCATTATGAAGGCGCTGTATAAAAGAACCGTGACGGGGCAGGGCTCCCGCATCGATCTTTCCATGTTTGAGTCTTCCCTCTCCTGGCTTACGGTGCCCATCACGTTCACGGCCAGTTTCGGCAAGAAAGCCACCCGCAGTGGAAATACTCACGAGTTTTTCTGCCCGGTTTCCGTATTCGAGACAATGGATGGGTATATCTACCTTGCGGTAGGGAACGACCGGCAGTGGAAGGCACTCGTTTCACAGGATATGTTCAGGGATCTGGACAGACCTGAATATGAAAAGAACCAGGGCCGCATACAGGACGTGGAAAATCTGAACCAGGTAATCAGCACTATTACCAGGCGGCACAGCTCAGCTGAACTGATCGAACTCTTTCATTCCATTACCCTGCCCGTCAGCAAGATCAACACCATGGAAGAAGTGATTGCGGACCCTTTCGTGGAGCGGAGCCTCCTTTCTGCGGAAGATTCTGTATCCGGGAGGAAAATCACACTGGCGCCTCCTCCCTGCAGGACACAGTTCCTGGAGCAGCAAAATCGAAGACTTTCTTTCCCTCCCCGGTTTGGAGAACATAACAGCCTGCTGTATGGAAAGATCGGGTATTCGGAAGAGGATCTGGAAAGACTCAAGAAAGAGAAAATCATTTAGGAAACAACCAATCGGAGTAACCACCATGAACATTATCGTTTTAGTGAAACAGGTTCCGGATACAACCGATGTGAAACTGGACCCGAAGACAGGCAACCTGATCAGGGAAGGGATCGATAGCATTATCAACCCTGATGACCGTCATGCCCTGGAAGCCGCCATCCTTTTAAAGGGAAGCACGGGTGGAAAGGTTACAGTCCTTTCCATGGGTCCCCCTCAGGCGATTGATGCCGTATCGGAGGCTCTTGGGATGGGCGCGGACAAAGGCCTCCTCCTCTCTGACAGGGCGTTTGCCGGCGCCGACACATGGGCGACGTCCACCACCCTTGGCAAAGCCCTGAAGAAGATCGGAGATTATGACCTGATCATTTGCGGACGTCAGGCCATCGACGGGGATACGGCCCAGATCGGGCCCCAGGTGGCAGAGTTTTTAGGAATTCCGCAGGTCTCCTACGTTTGCGGGATAGAGGAAGTGGGAGAGAGAAGCATGGTGGTCAAGAGACGCTTAGAAGATGGATACGAGCGTCTGGAATGTAGTCTGCCCGCTCTGCTCACGGTTATCGGCGAAATGAACGCCCCGCGATATGCAACGGTAGGTGGTCTGATCAGTGCCTGCAGGGAAAAAGCTCCTATAAAGGTCTGGAATGCGGCGGATATCGGTATGCAGGTGAGTGAAGTGGGACTTGAAGGGTCCCTTACCCATGTGATCAAGACCTTTTCTCCAAAATTCCAACGACAGGGGGAGACCCTTGAGGGGGATACTGCAACGAAGGTGAGTAGTCTCATGGGGAAGCTGAAAGAGAATCGACTCCTTTAGGGGCAGATGAATCGAGTTTTCAGGGGGATGTGAAATGAGTATTTTGATCAATGAGGATCTTTGTAACGGCTGTAAACGATGTGAAAAGACCTGTCCTTACGGAGGGGTCGAGGTCGTTGATGGAAAGGCACACATCCTGGAGCGCTGCACATCCTGTGGGGCCTGTATTGAAGTCTGCAAGGAAAAGGCGATCGTTTCAGATGCACAACCGAGAGTGATCCCGGACTTCAGCGACAGGAAAGGGGTGTGGGTATTCGCGGAACAGAGACAGGGCGTCCTTGGAAAAATCTCCCTTGAACTCCTTGGCAAGGCGCAGGAATTGGGCGAAATATTGAGCCAGGAGGTGTCTGCACTTCTGATTGGGGAAAATGTGAAAAATCTCGCTGACGAATTGATGGAATTCGGTGCAGACAGGGTGTACCTGGCGGAAGGTCCGGACCTGGAAGATTACAGGACGGGCGCTTACAGCAAGGTCATCTGTGAACTTGTGGAACAATACAANCCGAACATCCTGCTCATGGGAGCGACCCATATTGGGAGGGACCTGGCGCCAAGGGTGTCTCGCCGGGTGGGAGTGGGATTGACCGCTGACTGTACGGAGCTGACCATCGATTCTGATGAGAAGATCCTTCTCCAGACAAGGCCTGCCTTTGGAGGGAATGTCATGGCCACCATCGCCAACCGGTATTCCCGCCCGCAGATGGCGACCGTACGGCCGGGAGTAATGGAAGCGCGAAAGAATCGAAAGGAAAAGGCGGTGCTTGTTCCCCACAAAACGGCGCTCACATGGGAAGATATCGGAACGACGGTCCTTGAAATTGTCAAAGAAAAGAAGAGGGATGTGGATCTGGCGGGGGCCAAGATCATCGTCGCCGGCGGCAGAGGCGTTGGAGATGAAAAGGGCTTTCAGATGTTACGGGAGCTGGCCGACCTCATGGATGGGGAGGTGGCGGGGACCCGGGTGGCGGTTGAAGAAGGGTGGATTACCTCCGAAGAACAAGTCGGACAGACGGGACAGTCGGTTCGGCCGGAGTTGTATATCGCCTGTGGGATTTCAGGGGCCATTCAACACAGAGCCGGAATGATGAACTCCAGGTATATTGTCGCTGTTAACAGGGATCCGAGGGCGGCTATTTTTCAGGTGGCGGATTGGGGAATTGTGGGAGACCTCCATGAGGTGGTCCCTGAAATGATCCGTCAACTGAAGAACGCATAGTGCATGGGGCAAAACGCAGGGCGCAGGGTACAGGGGTGACGCCTTGCGCTATGCACCATACTCACTGCGAAAGTTGAGGGAGGAATGAATGCTTAGATCAGACGCTGAAATACTGATTAGGAAGAATATGGCCCGCTTTGTAGACAAGGAAGTGATTCCAAGGGCCAAGGAGATTGATGAAAAGGGTGAATTCCCCAGGGATCTGTTTAAACAGATGGCGAAAATGGGGGTTTTCGGGACGAGATATCCCAAAGAAAAAGGCGGGTCGGGTGGAAATACCACGCTTTTCTGTATCAATTGCGAGGAACTGGCCAGGGGACTCATGAGCCTGGGCGCCATAACGGCCATGCAGTGTCTGATGGGGACGAACTTTCTTTTCCATTTTGGTACGGAGGAGATGCGGCAAAAATATTTCCTTCCCGCCATGGAAGGCGAAAAAGTTGCCTGTTTCTGTCTTACCGAGCCCGAAGCCGGTTCGGATCTGGGCAATGTGAGTACCATTGCCAAAAGAACGGATGACGGGTATGTCCTCAACGGGATGAAGACCTGGGTGACAAACGGTCCCGTGGCTGATTTCTACACCGTTCTCATGCAGACCGATCCGGAGAAGAAATTCAGGGGGTTGAACTTCTTCTTTGTTCCAAGAGATACACCGGGTTTTTCCTGCGGGAAGCCGTTCGACCTGCTGGGTACCCGAAGCACGCCCATCTCCGAGATATCTTTTAAAGATTGTGTTATCCCTCCGGAGAACATGCTGGGGCAGGAAGGGCGCGGACTGACCAACCTTCTGACCATCCTTGCCGAGATACGGACCATGACTGCCGCTCTTGCCATCGGACTGCAGCGGGCGGCTCTGGACGATTCCATAAAATATGCCCACGAACGGGCCCAGTTCGGAAAGACAATCGGCAATTATCAGCTGATTCAAGCCAAAATAGCCAACATGGCCGTGGATCTGGAAGCATCCCATCTGCTCACCTACAAGGCCAGCCATATGATCGACAAAAAAATGGAGGCATTGAAGGAGGCCTCCATGGCAAAATATTTTGCTACGGAGGCAGCATGCAGGGCAGGGGATCAGGCTACCCGTATCTTCGGGGCCTATGCCTATTCCATGGAATATTCCGCACAGAGATATTACCGGGACAACCGCTTTCTGCTCTATGGAGGAGGAACCCACGAAATTCTCCAGCCCAATATCGCCAAGTGGGTGGGGCTTTAGGAAGGACGAAGGATGAATGATGAATGATGAAGGATGAAGGATGAACAAACAACCAATGACCACCGAATGACGAATGATGAAGGATGAAGGATGAACAAACAACCAATGACCACCGAATGACCACCGAAGGACGAATGATGAAGGATGAACAAACAACCAATGACCATGAATGACCACCGAAGGACGAATGACCACGAATGACTATCGAATGACCACCGAATGACAATTGAATGACTACCGAACCACGTTTCACGAACCACGATTCACGAAAGAAGATAGATATGGTCACCGCGGCTGTAAATTCGGATGAGGGTTCCCCTCTTTTTCATTCTCTTCCGGAGAGGAAATCTCTTGGGGATTCCGTGCACGAAAAGTTGAGGCGGGCCATTGTAACCGGTGAACTACGGGCCGGGGAACGCCTGGTGGAAAGCCGCATGGCCCAGACCTTCGGGATCAGCAGAACTCCCATAAGAGAGGCCATCCATAAACTTGAAAGGGAAGGGCTGCTCCAGAGAGATCCCAAGGGTGGATTTTTCGTCATGGGTCTCACGAGGGCGGACATTGAAGAGACCTTCGGGATCAGGAGTGTACTGGAAAGCTATGCGGCCCGTCTCGCCACCATTCATCATCATGAAAAAGATTTGGTTCCCCTTGAAAATAAATTGTTAGAATATGAAACCGTCCTGAAGGCCGGTGACTTGGCAGCCCTTCCAAAAATCAATACGGAATTTCACGAATTGCTTTATGATCTGAGTCTCAGCCCCAGACTCGTAAAAATGATCGATGACCTGAAAACCTATATTTTCCGTTTCAGACACGATATTTTGAAGGTGGAGGAGATGGCCAGGATAAGCAGTGCGGATCATCGTTTGATGCTGGATGGCATTCGAGAGAGAGACGAGAAAAAAGTGTCAGCACTGGTTCTGGAGCATATTCTGCGGGGGCGGGAGATCGTTTTAGCGGAATTCGATAAACAGGTTGGAACGAAGGAGAACGGAAAAAATGACGAACAGAAAAATCAGGGTACTTCTGGCTAAACCGGGTCTTGACGGCCACGATCGGGGCGCCAAGGTCGTTGCCCACGCCATGAGGGAGGCGGGGATGGAGGTGATCTATACCGGTCTTCATCAAACCGTTGCCAGCATTGTAAACCAGGCGATGCAGGAAGATGTGGATGTGGTTGGTCTTTCCATCATGTCTGGCGCTCATATGCCTATCTGCAGGAAGCTGATGGACCTGGCCGCAAAAGAGGGGGTGGATGACAAGCTGATGCTGGTGGGAGGTGTAATCCCCAACCGGGATATTCCGCTTTTAAAAGAAATAGGCATCTCCGGTGTGTTCCCCGGTGGAGCGCACTTTGATGAGATTGTTGGTTTTATCAAGGAAAATGTCCATTCCTGAGAAGAGAGGTGCAAGAGATGGGAGTAGCAACCTACATAAAAGATGAAAAAGATGCCATTAAAGAAGTGATTTTGCAGTCAGGCATCAAG
>BS_KBA_SWE02_21mDRAFT_10000237_pt1 | contig 19977 bp, 21 predicted proteins | sample BalSeasSWE02_21m_FD_9196 | JGI IMG/M metagenome (IMG submission 9196)
GAAGTCTGATCTTTTGGGTGGCTGATGGGGGTCGAACCCACAACCCTCGCATCCACAGTGCGATGCTCCACCATTGAGCTACAGCCACCATGAGCGGGGCGAATTTTAGCACGATTTCACTGGCTATGCAAGCATATCCTTGACAGCACGGGCCGCCTTAACCCGTTCAGCAGTTTGTTGTGTGCCTTGCACCAGATCTTTTATGGTAACAAGTCCTTTGGCAGCTTCATCCGGACCCACCACAATAGCCAGTCGTGTGCGCATCCGATCTGCAAATTTAAATTGCTTACTTAATTTTACAGGCTCGGGGTAGCAGATAGCATTCACTCCCTGGCGGCGCAAATCAGCACCCAGGGCATAAGATTCGGATATAAATTCATCTGAAAAAACAGTCACCAAAACCTGTGCAGGGGTTAATTCAAAAGTGGGCACCAGTCCGTTTTCCTGCAACACCAGGCTCATGACCACGTCGCCCATGGCAAATCCGACTCCTGTCAGTGGCTCCCCCCCCACATCAGCCAGCAGGTTGTCATATCGTCCACCTCCTAGAATGGAGCGGCGAACACTTCCACTGGTGTCAAAAGCTTCAAAAACCGTGCCGGTGTAGTACAAGAGACCACGCATAATATTTGGATCGAATTCAACATAATCACTGACACCTAGAGCCTTAAGTGTCCTAAATAAGCGTACCAGTTCATCAGATTCACGCCAAAGCTCTTTATTTGCCAATAATTCTTTAATGCCTTTCAACTGGTCAGAAGTTAAACCAATTTCTAATGCAAATGCCTCCCAATTTTCAGGGCTCATCTTGTTACGTCGGTCAACCAGATTTGAAATTAGTGGCTTTAATTTGGAAGAAAATCCCAGAAGATCAAAACGCGATTCCATCAATCGGCGATTATTGACATATATACGCGTATTCTTGGGTTTTAAACCCACCTGCTTGAAAAAGGTAGCTGCAATTGCGATTAGTTCAGCATCAGCTTCTGGTGAGCTAACACCCAGCATATCAATATTCCATTGAAAAAATTCACGTGAACGTCCTTTTTGTGGACGCTCATACCGCCAGAATGGCCCAAACGACCACCAGCGTGCCGGGAAAGTCAACTCGTTCTGTTTTTGAGCGATCATTCGCGCCAGGCTTGGAGTTAATTCGGGGCGAAGTGCGATCAGATCACCGCTGCGGTCTTCAAAAACATAAGATTGTTCCTTGACAAGTTCTTCGCCTGATTTGGCAGCATATAATTCCATAGATTCAAGGAAAGGCCCTTCATATTCCTGGTAACCAAACGATTCAGATACACGTCGCATATTGTTGTACAACCACGTGCGCACAGCCATTTGATCTGGATAAAAATCTCGCGTACCCTTTACTGATGAAACAATTTTTCTCATAACAAATACTCCAATAAGGCCATTTGAGATATAGCTTTTTCAAAGTCAGTTTTTTTGGATGTTTTCCCTGCCCTGGAGGGTTTTAGCTTTGAGTACCATATTTGGCGACAAGGAGAATTTTAACACAAGTTGTGGTATATTCGAAATCGGTTATTTATCTTAATAATTGCGAGGACATATGGAAATTAATTATCAGGAAACCACCAGCGACCTATTAAAACGAATCGACATCCACAAACAATATGGCGGACGGGATATTGACCGATGGATGCTGGATCTCTTAACTCCTAAAAATGGATCCAATATTCTTGATGTTGGTTGTGGTGCTGGGAAACAATGCTTTCTCTACCATCAATACACAGGAGGAACTGCTAATATAACTGGCGGAGATGTGAATGCTGAACTTCTTGCAAAAGCACGCAGCGAAAACGCCAAGATCGGCAATCCTGTCAGGATCATTGAACTGGATTTCAACAAGCGCTTCCCTTTTGAAGATGGTCTTTTTGATTTGGAATCGTGCTGTTTTGCAATCTATTATGCCAGCGATATTCCAGCCACCATTCGTGAGATGCATCGTGTTTTAAAACCCGGCGGACGTTTGTTTTCCACAGGCCCAATGCCTGATAATAAACAACTGTTTTATGATGTCATCAAAGAGGCCACCGGGAAAGTCATCCCCCCCATGCCTGGTTCATCACGCTATAGTACTGAGATTATGGCTGCCATGCAAGATACCTTCTCATCAGTCGAGAACCATATTTTTGAAAATCCTCTCACCTTTCCAGAAGTAGAACCATTCATTGAATATACTCGTGCTTCTTTATCTGAAGACCGAAAACTTTGGACAAGCTTGTTCAATGACAAGGAAGATTTTAGCAAAGTGATGAAAGAAATTGAATTGGTTGCCGAAAAGCGTCTTAAAAAGGATGGCAAACTGGTGATGTCCAAAGTCGTTGGCGGATTTGTAGCAACCAAATGATTGTTTTTCCAATCAAGTTGTTAAAATTGGGAATGTTTCTTTGCACACCCCCATTATTTCAATATACAGGATTTTATGCAAGTGACCAACTATTGGTGATAATATGATCTTTTACGGAAAAAGGGTACTTTTTATTGGAGCACACCCAGACGACATCGAACTGGGAGCAGGTGCATTGATCCATCACATTTCCCCCGACTGTGAAGTGCTTTGTCTGACGTTATCGGATAATCAAAAAAATCCAATGCTTTCGAAAGTAGTGGATGAATTGCATGCCAGCATGCATGTTCTGGGTGTACCGGCAGACCGGGTGATCGTGGAAAAGTTCACCACACGTGATTTTCCTGATCTGCGCCAGGATATTCTCGAATATCTACTTAAGATCCGTCGTGAATTTAAACCTGAAATCGTTTTTGTTCATAGTCGGGCAGATATCCATCAGGATCACAATGTTGCTACAGAAGAAGCTTTACGCGCCTACCGCGGCACATCAGTTTTAGGTTTTGATGTGGTCCGTTCAAGTTATGGATTTTTCCCCCATTTCCTGGCTAAAGTTAATGCTGAAGATGTCGAAAAGAAGATTGAAGCCCTGGCTCAATACAATACATATACAGATAAATATTATTTTGATCCTTCATTGTTAAAAGCTACCATGGTGCGCAATGGCGCTCTGGCAGAGTGTACCTATGCAGAAGGGTTTGATATCCTGAGAATTGTTGGTGAATTTGAGCGAAACGAAAACTAAACGATTCCAACCTCGATCATCCCATCTACGATCCGCACTGGATAAGCCGGGATATCAACCGCAGCTGGCAAAAGTAAGGCTTCCCCTGTACGGATATCAAACCGGGCTCCATGCCTCGGACAGATAATATCCATCCCTTCAATTTCACCATCGCCCAATGGTCCATCATCATGTGAGCACACGTCACCCAGGGCATAAAAACTCCCCCCCAAATTAAAGATAACTAATTTCTTCTCATCCACTTCAACAAATAATCGCTCCCCATTGGGTAAATCTTCGAGGGGAGCTATTTGAACAAACTCGCATTCAGATGGATCTTTTTTAATATAATTGAACATTTTCACTCCACCAGGTCATCGCTTGCTTCGCCCAATCCATAAACTCCGGCTTTTAAAACCTTTAAAGAAAGTAACGCACATTTCAAACGTACCGGTCCCAGGTCAATGCCAAGCAAATCCAGGATATCCTGTTTATTTAAGCTCTTAATTTCTTCCAGGGGCTTGCCAATAATGGACTCGGTTAAAAGATCTGCCGATGCCTGCGAAATGGCACAACCATGTCCATCAAAGCGTGCCTCATTGACACGACCATCTTCATCTATACGCAAGTCAATGCGAATATGGTCGCCGCACAAAGGGTTGTCATCTTCGAAGGAAATATCATGTGGCTCCAACTTGCCACGGTATTGGGGGTTTTTATAATGATCTATGATCACTTCGCGATAAAGATCTTCCATATTTTCACCTGCATAATATTACAAAATCAATTCTAACCAAAGGATGAATATTTCTAAATATAAAGTAAAGAAAATGATCACGCAAACATTTTCTTTACTTTATAGATCCCTTCAACCAATTTGTCAATTTCATCAAAAGAATTATATAAATAAAAACTTGCACGTGTTGTAGCTTGTATTCCAAGTTTTTCATGCAGGGGTTGGGCGCAATGATGACCCGCCCGTACTGCTAATCCATACCTGTCAAGGATCTGGGCCACATCATGTGGATGGATATCATCCAGAGTAAAAGCAGCCACTGCTCCTTTTTGTTCTGCCTGTGGACCATAGACTCTCACACCCGGAATCTCTTCCAATCTTTCAAGGGCGTATTGGATCATCTCATGTTCATGGGCTTCAACTTGCTGCATTCCGATGCCTTCCAGGTAATCCACCGCGCTGCCAAAACCAATAGCCTCGGAGATCGCTGGTGTACCTGCTTCAAATTTGTGCGGCAAAGAATTGGGCACAAATGAGCGTAGATGAACCGTCTTGATCATATCGCCCCCTCCCAGAAAAGGAGGCATATTTTCGAGCAATCCCAATTTTCCGTACAATGCGCCAATGCCTGTTGGTCCCAGCATCTTGTGTGCAGAAAACGCCAGAAAATCCACATCCAGTGCTTGCACATCCACGGGAAGGTGTGGTACGGATTGAGCACCATCCAGCAGAGTTATCGCACCAACGGCATGTGCCTTCTGTATGATTTCCATGGCCGGATTGATCGTCCCCAGCACATTCGACATATGGGAAAAAGCTACCAGGCAGGGTTCCTGCTCCAGTAACTTTCCATAAGTCTGCATATCCAACGATCCAGTGGCGCTGACAGGGATAAATTCCAGGCGGATGCCACGTTCAGATGCCAGCATATGCCAGGGGATCAGGTTGGAGTGATGCTCCATTTCTGTCAGGATGACAAGATCGCCAGATTTTAAATTGGCTCGCGCCCAACTATATGCCACAAGGTTGATGGATTCACTGGTATTTCGTGTGAATATGATCTGTCGCGCTGATGGCGCATTGATAAACCTGGCAATTTTTGCCCGGCTGTCCTCATACATAGTAGTGGCTTCTTCCGCCAAAACATGGATGCCGCGATGAATATTGGCATTATGTTTGCGATTGAAAGAATCCAACGCATTTATAACTGATAAGGGTTTCTGGGATGTGGCGGTTGAATCAAGATAAACCAGGGGTACCCCGGGATGCACTTCCCGCTCCAGAATCGGAAAATCGGCACGGATCTTTTTTACATCCAATGCAGCCATTTTATGCTTCCTTAACAGCTCGTTTCTTTTTGGGCATTGGGCGAATATGCTCGGAATTAGGTGGGTACCACAGGATTCGATCCGGGACCATCCAGCCATCGGTTAAATAAACATTGGTTCGAAATTGAACTGCGACAAGTTTCGGGTCAATTTGTACAATAATTCCGCGCAACCAACCACGTATCCGGTCTGCATTCTTTTCATGATCACAAAACACTTCAACTGTATCCCCAACTTCAAATTCAGAACTTAGATCTGGCGACCGCATAAATGCAAATTGAGCCATAAAAACCTCCGGAAAAAGCACTTCTACCACAAAAGTGAACTATGCTTTATCAAAAAAATAATTAAACTGTATTGGTAAAATCAGACAAACATCAAATCTATTGTTTGATGCAAATTAAATAATTTAGTTGCCTATCGTCTTTTCCAGTATTGCCTTCTGAAATCTGTCGCGCACACCTTCAAAAGGAATTCGCTGCATGATCGGATCAAAAAAACCTTCCACAATCAGACGCTCTGCTTCTTCTGGGGAAATGCCCCGGCTGAGAAGATAAAACATCGGCTCCGGATCAATTTTTCCAACCGTTGCACCGTGAGTACAGCGCACATCATCTGCCAGGATTTCCAAACCAGGAATGGAATCCGCTCTCGCGTCAGGGCTTAACACCAGGTTTCGATTCGCCTGAAAGCCATCCGTTTTCTGGGCACCTGGGGCAACATAGATCATCCCCTGCCAGACAGATCGACTGTGGCCTTTTAATGCACCTTTGAAAAGAAGATCGCTGGTTGTGTTAGGAGCTATATGGTTTTGGCGGGTATCATGATCCAAATGTTGTAGCCCGTTCGTGAAGTAAAAACCAGACATTCTACCCGTGGCACCGGGAGCTATTAGGTCCAGACTGGAGAAATTCTTGGTAACTTGAGATCCGATCGCACCAAATATCCAATCCAAATTGGCATCTCGACCCACCTGGGCACGTTCATGACTGAAATTCCAAACCTGGTCACCCCAGGATTGCAATTCGACAAAACGAAGATTTGCTCCATCGGAGACTTTTATCTCAACCAGACCGGCATGCAGGTTCGGAACCTGCCGTGGCGAGGCGGATTCATGTACGTAAGTGACCGAGGCCCCTTCATCTACCCAAATCAGCAAATGTGAGATGTGCGCCAGGTTATTTCCCCCACCCCACAGAACACTATGCAATGGTTGTTCAATATTTACACCTTTGGGTACATATAATACAACCCCATTCTCTGCAAAAGCGGCTGCCAGAGCAGCAAATTTACCTTCCTCGCTGCGTACGATCTCACCAGCAAGATGCTCTACCAATTCCGGGTGCTGTGCTTCGGCAGTTCGCAAGTCTGTAAAGATGACACCTTTTTTCGCAAGATCAGGGTCAAGATTCACCTGTGACTTATCAGGCAGGAGCAGGATTTGTCCACCATGTTGGCTGCCCGCCAGGGGTTCGAGCAGNTTATCCGGCACAGGCTGGTATTCCAGTTTAACACCGGGAGATGGCAAATGGAATTTATTTGCTGGTAGCGTCCGTAGATCCGTTCTCCGCCAGGCTTCCTCTTTTGTGGTTGGTAAGGGCATTCGCTTGAACTCATCCCAGGCTTTTTGCCTGTAGTCCTTCAGAGGACCATCCAATTTAAGCATCTCTGGTGTAAAGGTGAATGAACCAGAGACTGGCTCAACTCGACGGGTTCGCGAGCTTACAACAATGCGGGGTTTTTCATCCATATTAGCCAATCGATCCTTCCATTTGAAGTTGGATCAAGCGATTCATTTCGACCGCATATTCCATCGGTAATTCTTTTACTAATGGCTCGATGAAACCGGAAACCACCATCGTGGTAGCCTCCTCATTCGTCAAACCTCTACTCATCAAGTAAAACAATTGTTCATCACCCACTTTTGATACTGATGCTTCATGACCAATGCTCACATCAGATTCATCAATTTCTATGGTTGGGTAGGTATCCGATTGCGATTGTGGATCAAGGAGCAAGGCGTCACAAACCACATTGGATTTTGCGCCATTGGCACCTTTATATACTTTCAACAAACCTCGGAAAGAAGATCGCCCGCCACTCTTGGAAATGGATTTTGATATCACTTTGCTGGTGGTGTTTGGTGCAAAATGCACCATTTTGCTACCGGCATCCTGGTGCTGTCCCGCACCAGCAAAAGCCATGGAAAGCATCTCACCATGTGCTCCAGATTCCATCAAATAACATGATGGATACTTCATGGTCACTTTTGAACCCAGGTTGGCATCCACCCATTCCATTGTTCCATTTTTAAATACTTTGGCTCGCTGTGTAACCAGGTTATACACATTCGTGGACCAGTTCTGAATGGTAGTGTAGCGCATTCGCGCTCCTTCTTTAACAACGATCTCAATAACTCCGGAGTGAAATGAGTCACTGGTATATTGTGGTGCCGTACAACCCTCAACATAATGTAACTGGGCATCATCTTCCACAATGATCAAAGAGCGCTCAAATTGTCCAACATTGGCGATATTCAGGCGGAAATAAGCCTGAAGGGGAAGGTCTACTTTGACGCCTTTGGGGACATAAACAAATGAACCACCTGACCAGACTGCGCTGTTCAAAGCAGCAAATTTGTTATCTTCTATTGGAATGACCGTCCCAAAATACTCTCGAAAAAGATCAGGATACTGGCGCAAACCATCTTCGATGGAAAGAAAGATCACACCTTTTTTCTCAAGGTGATCCTGGATGCTATGATATACCATCTCAGATTCATACTGGGCACCCACGCCTGCCAGAAATTTGCGCTCAGCCTCAGGGATTCCCAACTTATCAAAAGTATTCTTTATCTCATCGGGTACATCATCCCAAGATTTTTCCGAGCCTTCGGTCGGCTTCACATAATAATAAATGTCCTGCAAATTCAATCCTGAAACATCAGCCCCCCAATCTGGCATGGGTCTTTGTAAAAAATGTTCAAGCGCCTTCAGTCGATAATCCAACATCCACTGAGGTTCGCCTTTCATCTCAGAAATTTTTAATACTATTTCACGATTCAGCCCTTTTTGTGATTTAAAGAAGTAATCATCGGATGAATCTTTAAAACCGTATTTATAGGTCCCCATCTCCTCCAACAAATGCGCGTCGGATGCCATAACAACCTCCAAAATCTACCAATAAATTTACGCCGGGATTTCCTGATATTTTTCGCGAATCCAGTCGTAACCTTGTTCTTCCAATTTCAAAGCCAGGTCAGGTCCCCCTGATTCGACGATTGTTCCATTGAACATAATGTGAACAAATTGTGGCTTGATGTAATTTAATAAGCGTTGATAATGGGTGATTACAACCACACCGAGATCTGGTCCTGTTAAAGCATTGACGCCTTCGGAAACGATGCGTAATGCATCGATATCCAGACCCGAATCTGTTTCATCCAGAAAAGCAATTTCAGGTTGGAGCGTAGCCATTTGTAGAATTTCTGCACGCTTCTTTTCCCCACCCGAAAATCCGTCATTCAAGTAACGGCCTGCAAATTTTGAATCCATTTTTAGTAAATTCATTTTTTCAATAAGCATTTTCCTGAATTCGGGGATTGGAATGCCCTTATCTTCAGGATTGTTGGCACGGCGTCTGGCATTTAGTGCTGTGCGCAGAAAATTTGCAACCGTCACACCAGGAATGGCTACCGGATATTGAAAGGCAAGGAATAACCCCATACGCGATCGTTCATCCGGTCTCTTTTCAAGAATATTTTCCCCTTTAAACCAGATCTCGCCTTGTGTAACTTCATAGGATGGATGTCCCATCATTGTGTATGCCAGTGTGGATTTACCGGTTCCGTTGGGACCCATGATGGCATGCACTTCTCCATTTTTTACTGTAAGATTTAAGCCTTTTAGAATTTCCTTTCCTTCAATGCTCACATGAAGGTCTTTAATAATTAGTTCAGACATAAAAAAAGCTCCTTATTTGCTTTTTCTTTTGTTAAATGGTCACGTCAATAAAGAGATTTAACGAGATTAGGGTGTTTTTTTCTCGAAAACCGCTTTTAAATTGATAAATATTGCAAGTGTGCATTATAGCAAATAAAGGGCAAATTGTCAAATTATTATGATATTATTCTAGTATATTAATTTATCACCGCGCAATTGTCAAACCAACTGCCTGATATGTAGTTGGATATTTATCATAATTATCTACTTTATTGACATTTTTCAATAGGACTGATATACTCCAAATTAGGTTTTTTCCTTATAACCACTTATCACCCCCCTTTTTTTTAAAGATGATGGGAAAGAAAAATAAATATGAAAAGTACCCGGGACCGAATATTACAAAATTTGCTTAGGAAACCTCGCTCCACGATCGTTGAACTGGCTAGCGCGGTTGATATAAATCCCATTTCTGTCAGGCATCACTTGAGCAGCCTTCAAGCTGCCGGTCTGGTTGCCGGTGAGGAAGAACGTCATGGTGTTGGACGCCCTCGCCTGGTTTATTTTCTGACGGAAGATGGCATGGAGTTATTCCCGACTCGTTATTTACGCCTGACATCCCGCTTGTTGGATCAACTCAAAGACAGCATGCCTGAAGCACTGGTTAGCAAATTATTCGCCCAAATGGCAGTTGGTCTGGCTGAAGAATACCAGGATCAAATGCAAGGTCTAAAAATTGAAGACCGCCTGGATTTGGTAAAAACATTACTTGCGGATGAGGGTTTTACGATCGAATGGGAAAAGGCGGGCGATCAATATCACATCCATGAGATCAACTGTCCATATTATCAAATCGGGTTAAACCACCCTGAAGTCTGCACTGTAGACCAAACTTTGATCTCTAAAATGCTGGCGGTTCCTACTGAAAAAATTAAATGTATTTTAACCGGAGATGCCCACTGTACTTATGTAATTCAGTCAGATAAGGAGACTGTTAAATGAGCGAAGAACCAACCCCGATCAATGAAATTATTTGGGATATCCACGCCACCCATCCTGAATTGGTCAAACCTCTCAGGGAAAAATTATCCGAGGTTGTTGACCCTGAAATTGGAATGAATATCATTCAACTGGGTCTCATCCGCAAGGTATCGATCAAGGAAGGAAAAGCGGAGATCTTTATGATCCTGACCACACCTTTCTGCCCTTATGGTCCAGCCATGCTCGAATCCACCCGCCAAAAAGCATTGGAAGGATTGAATATGGATATAAATATTCAACTTGGCATGGATCCATGGGATTTTTCATTGATGGAAGACCCTAGTGCCATTGATTGGGGCATGTACAGCTAATATCGATCTAATCGAAAATTCATTATTTTGACTGGCGTTTTTAATCTCCTTAGGAGGTGTTATGGTTGATTGTATCTTTTGCAAGATCATAGCTGGTGAGATCCCCGGGAAATTCGTTTATAAGGACGATCTGGTCACAGCTTTCCATGATATTAACCCTGTTGCTCCCATTCATATTCTGGTAATCCCCAACAAACATATCGCATCAACAAATGACATCACGCAGCAGGACGAAGCCTTGCTGGGCCATATCTTGTTAACTGTAAAGAAAATTGCAGTCGAACAAGGCATCGCCGACAAAGGGTATCGCCTGATCATTAATACAGGTCCGGAGGCACATCAGGTCGTTGATCACCTGCACGTCCATATTCTTGGTGGTAAATTTATGCAACACCCAATGGGATGAACATTAGATATAAAATCTTTAAGATGAATGCAAAAAAAATTAAATTAATTTTCAACTTAATTTCAAAAACCAAAAAAGGCGGCAGAATAAATCTGCCGCCTTTTTTTATCTAATGTGGATATTAACGAATTTTAAACATCTGGGTCAGTTTCATTGCCAGGTTCAAATCTCCTGCCAATTTAAGTTTTCCTTGCATAAATGCTTGCATACCATCCAGCTCACCGGTGAATATTTTAACATAGTCACTTGAGTCGGCGGTCAGTGTCATCTTGGGGCTGGCATGGACGCCTTGTTCGGTCGTGCAGGCACCATCTTTTATGGACGCAAACCATTCACCGGGTTCTGAACCCGTAAATTTAAACTGGATGACAGCATCAATTGGTCCGGCTTTTTCAGATTGAAAAGCACCGGGCATTTTGGACATCAGGTCAGCAATTGTTAGTGGCATTTTTTATTCTCCTATTGTAGATTCTCAAATATTGCAGCAGCACCCATACCGCCGCCAATACACATAGTAACCATACCATATTTGGTTTTTCGGCGCCCCATTTCATAGATCAATTGGGTGGTAAGCTTGGCGCCTGTGCAACCCAATGGGTGACCAAGCGCGATCGCCCCTCCATTTACATTGGTAACATCAGGGTTAATATCCAATTTTCTCATCACTGCCAAACCTTGGGCAGCGAAGGCTTCATTTAATTCGATCAAGCCTATCTCACTCAACTTTAAACCTGCTAATTTTAATGCCTTTGGAATTGCCACTATCGGACCAATCCCCATCAACTCCGGTTCAACCCCACCCGTGGCAAATGCGACAAAGCGAGCTAATGGCTTCAAGTTCAGGCTGGTTGCTTTCTCCGCAGACATGATCACAACTCCCCCGGCTCCATCGGACATCTGGGATGAATTTCCGGCTGTGACAGTTCCGCCTTCTTTAAAGGCTGGTCGCAATCTGGCAAGACCTTCAATCGTCGAATCACCACGCGGTCCTTCATCGCGTTTATGGATAAACTGCCGTGATGTAGGTTTTCCTTCGGCATCCAACTCTTTAATGGTCACGTTGATCGGCACCAATTCCGGGTCAAATAAACCGGATTCAACTGCCCGGGCAGCCTTTACGTTGGAACCAACTGCAAATTCATCCTGGTCGACGCGGCTGACATTGAACTTTACAGATACATTCTCGGCAGTCAAACCCATGTTGGTGTAATAATGAGGTAAATCCTGAGCAAAATGTGGATTCGGCGCAAATTTATAACCCGCCATCGGTACCATGCTCATTGATTCTGTGCCGCCTGCGATCGCAACTTCCATTTGACCTGCCATAATGGCAAAAGCTGCATGAGCAATGCTTTGCACCCCGGAGGAGCAATATCGATTGATCGTCTCACCAGTAACGGTGATTGGTAGACCAGCTCGCAATGCGATCATTNGAGCCATATTCATGCCCTGCTCACCTTCCGGAAAAGCACAACCAAAAATAACATCATCGATCTCGGCTGGATCCAAACCCGGAGTACGCTTGAGTAATTCAATGATCACTTCAGCACCTAATTCATCCGGTCGAACTGTCGCCAGGCTGCCGCGTTTGGCTTTTCCCACAGGTGTTCGGGCGGCAGAAACGATTACAGCATCTCGTGTCGTCATCTTTATACCTCCTAATTCCGCAGCGGTTTGCCGGTATTTAACAGGGCCCACATACGTTCCTGGGTCTTCTGTTCACCGCATAATGAAAGGAAAGCTTCGCGTTCCAGGTCCAGGAAATATTGTTCGCTGGCCCATGTCGGTCGGCTCAGGTCTCCACCTGTCATCACATGAGCGAGTTTACCTGCTATAACGCCTTCATATTCTGTGATGTACTTTCCTTCCTTAAACGACCATGCGCCGATCTGGATGGCAGCCAGGGAATCACGTCCGGCAGCATAAATTAGTTCTGGTGCAGGCGGCTTATAGCCAGTGTTTGCCATGTGAAGAACTTCTTTCTTGGCCTCACTCAGGAGATATTCCCGGTGCATTACAATTCTATCCTGCGGTCCCAGGATTTTAAACTGGCGGGCTTCTTCAGCACTGGTAGCCACTTTGGCTTGACCGATCTGAATAAATACCTGCTGCAGGAAAGGCAGCACCTCTGCATCAGGAGTGCGCATGGCCGGGTTCACGATCCTGCGCACCATTTCTTTGGTTCCGCATCCTGCCGGGATCACTCCAGCACCCAATTCAACCAGACCTATATATGTCTCGGAAGCTGCTACTACCCGACTGCCATGCATGGTGACTTCACAGCCACCACCCAACGCCATTCCTGCTGGTGCGATCACAACCGGCTTGGGGAAATAACGCATACGCATATTCATGTTTTGTAATTTTGAAATGGCCTGATCGAGAACATCCCACATTCCTTGTTGGGCAGCCACAACCACCATGAACAGATTGGCACCAGCGCTGAAGTGTTCACCTTCATTGCCGATCACCAGTCCATCAAATTCATTTTCTGTCCGGTCGAGGGCTTCAAGTGTGATATTAAAAATGTCATCGTCCAAAGCGTTCATTTTGGTATGGAATTCAACCAGGGCAACACCATCACCTATATCATAAAGAGAGGCTCCTGCATTTGTGCTGATAACTTTTTTCGTACCCTTGAGCTCGCTCAAAAAGATCAAGCCAGGAGTTTGTTCGATCTTCACATATTTTTTCTTGCTGACATCATAAACACCCACCTTGCTGGTGCCTTTATATTCATAAAAAGTCTCAATTCCAGCTGCCAGCATTTCAGACACCCACTCGGCACAGGGATATCCATTGGCTTTCATTGCATCAACGGTTTCCCGGACACCAAGCAAATCCCATGTTTCGAAAGGACCGGCCTCATGCATGAAACCCCAGCGAACAGCATCATCCAAGGGTTTGGGTGTATCCGCAACTTCAGGGATTATTGTGCTGGCATATTGAAATGCCTGAAAGGTTAAAGCCTTGATAAGCTCCGCCGCTTTATCGGATTCAGTAATTAAGACCTTTAAACGTTCCCCGAGAGTCTCTCCATCTTTTGCTTTTTTAACTGAATCAAAGCGTGGCTTGGTGGATGGTTTATGCTCTTGTGTATAAAGATCGAGGGAATAATAGTCTTTCTTGCCATCCGGATCTTTTACTTGTTTATAAAAACCCACTTTGGTTTTATTACCCAACCAGCCACGTTCAACCATGCTGTGGATAAGCTGGTTAGGCTTTTCAGAAGCCAGATATTGCTGTCCAAGCTTGTCATATGGGATGGCAGGTGCCAGGTTTTTCCCAACATGCTCCCATACATCAATTCCCACCAGGTCGATCAATCGGAAGGTCGCAGTTTTAGGTCTCCCGATCAATGGACCTGTCAGCGAGTCAACTTCGTCAACTGTATAGCCATTTTCCATAATGAAATGAAGGCCAAACGCACCCGTTCCAAATGCCATCCGGTTACCTATGAAATTGGGGGTGTCCTTGCATAAAACAATTCCCTTGCCTAGTCGATATTCACCAAACCAGCTGATGAATTTTGTCACATCTGGCAAGGTGTCTGCGGTAGGAATGATCTCAAGCAGTTTCAAGTAACGTGGAGGGTTAAAAAAATGGGTTCCAAGAAAATGCTTTTTAAAACTATCTGAACGCCCAACGGCAATATCCTTGACCGGGATCCCTGAAGTGTTGGTGCTGATGATCGCTTCAGGTTTCCTGATCTTGTCGATGCGTTCCATCAATTGTTGTTTGATCTTTAGATTTTCAACGATGGCCTCGATCACCCAATCTGCTTCTGCAATAACATCAAAGTCATCTTCCAGGTTTCCAGTTTTTACCAGGGTAAGCTGATCTGAAGAAAAGAAACTGGCAGGCCGCGATTTCTTGGCTCGATCGAAGCCTTCATCCACAATTTTGTTACGGGCTGTTTTTCCCGCCTCGACAGGAACATCTTTTGGTACGATATCCAGCAAAGTGACCGGCACACCTGCATTTGCCAGGTGCGCAGCCAGGGCTGCACCCATCGTGCCTGCACCGATCACGACTGCCTTATGGACTTTGTAGGTCATTTTTCATCCTCCATTGTATCTAGCATGGATAAATTTTTTCAACCCATCGAAAAATTAGCTCAAATCTTTTGAGCGGTATTCCAATATTTGACGTGCAACAACCAGCCGGTTGATCTGGCCGGTGCCTTCGTAAATATCACTGATCTTGGCATCCCGGAACCATTTTTCCAGCAGGTATTCACGGCTGTAACCCAGCGGGCCCATGATCTCGACCGCTTTCTGGGTGATCTTGGTTACAACATCCCCAGCTCGCACTTTGCACATGGATGATTCAAGCGAGTTCGGCTTGCCGTTGTCCATCATCCAGACAGCTTTAATGACCAGAAGCCAGGCGGTTCGAAGCTGGATCTCCATATCCATCACATCTTTTTCTATGGAGGATAATTTCTGGCGGGGCAGACCATAACGAATAGTGACACCATTTTCAGCCAGCATTTCTTTAAGCAGTTCCAGGGTTGCACGCGCCAGTCCGATAGCCTGGGCGGCAACAATGGGTCGCGTTGCGTCAAAGGTTGCCATTGCACCTTTAAATCCCTTCGTGCTGGTTTCAACAGTCGGACTGCCTAGAATATTTGTGAAAGGTACCCGGCAATCCTGCAATACAATGGACACAGTATCACTGGCACGAATCCCCAGTTTGTGTTCCATTTTTGTAACCTGGCACCCCGGTGTGCCTGCCTCTACTACAAATGACCGCATCCCTCGACGACCAGCAGTTGGGTCTATTGTTGCCCACACAACGATAAAGCCCTGCGAATCAATTAAGGCTTTATGCCCGGATGTTACAAAGATCTTCTCACCATTCAAGATCCATTCATTGCTGTCCTTATCCAAAACTGCGGTTGCCCGGATTGCAGATGTATCTGAACCTGCCTGAGGTTCTGTCATACACATGGCATCGAAGACCGGTGTATCACCCTTGAATCTCTTCAGGAAACGCTCTTTCTGCTCATCATTTCCGGCAGCCGCCACGGCAGCAGACCCGAGCATCCCACCTGGCATGCACAGGTACAAACCTGCATCTCCCCATGAAAGTCCTTCAACCATGAAAGCCAGGCGCTGATATGCCANCCGTGGACCTTCNNTATTTCCACCNCCCGCAGCCATTGAGGTTCCTCCCCCGCCCATGGCTTTGGTNGCCGTTTGCATNAAATTNATATAATCCCANGGGATCTCATGCTCATTNTCATCAAAATAACGTGNCACNGGACGCATCATNTTGACTGCAACCGTTTCAATCACATTCATNACCCCTGCAATTTTTTCGGGAACTTCAAATTCGATCATGTTAATCCTCCTTGGCTTATACCATTGCCAGACCGGTAAAGGCTGTAAAGCCGCGACCGTTGCGCATGAAAAGTTCAACTGGATGTTCGCGGATATACCCATGTCCGCCTAATATTTGCACGGCCCGGTCGGTTACCATCATCACCATGTCAGCCGCACCNGTCTGCGCCAGGTATGCCAATTTGCTGGCGTCTTCTTTTCCTGTATCCAACATCCAGGCCGCTTCCCAGGTCAAAGCTCGCATTGATTCGATCTCAATTGCCATTTCAGCCAGCATAAATGCGATCGATTGTTTTTGTGCTACTTTCATCCCAAACACATCCCGGTCTTTGGCATAATCACGTGAGTACTCAAAGGCAGCCTTTGCTACACCTACCGCCATGGATGCCAATGCAACACGGCTGGCATCCAGCACAGGTCCAAAATCGCCGGGAAGAATCTGCGATTTTGGTAATCGCACACCATCCAATTTGACAGAATAGAATGGCAACGCATTAAGCCCCATCAGTTTCTGCCGTTCCGCCGGGATGTTTATTCCGTCTGTGCCTGCGGGAATAATAAACCCTCTGGTTTTTCCATCCAATTTTGCGTATAGGATCATTGCTTTTGCTTCGGCTGCAAATGGGACGTATGTCTTTTCGCCATTCAGAACATATTCATCACCATCAACAACAGCTATGGTAGCCAGGTCATTTGCATCAAAATCAAATTTTGGTTCCAGCAAGCCAGCCGAANAAGGCTGCCAGTTGCCTTCGATCACAGGTGGCAGATATTTTTCCTTCTGCTCCTCNGTTCCTGCCAATAGGATTGGCAAAGTGAATAACCCCGGAGCCATAATCGCCATACTGCCTGCCAGATCACCCCAGGACATAGATTCTGCAGCAAGTACACCTGTTACAACCGAACGGTCACCAAAGCCACCGTACGCTTCAGGAATGGAGGCTTGTAAAACCCCCATCTCCCAGCCTTTGTCTATCAGCTTTGCCTGGAATAAACCGGATTCCTCTGCATCGTGAGCTGCAGGACGCAGGTCATTGGTTGCAAACCGGTTGACTGCGTCTATCAACATTTTTTGTTCTTCTGATGGTTCAAACGAGTACATAAGCCTTCTCCTTTGGGAAAATAACCGAATTGGACTTTCCATTAACGCGGCAATATTTCAAAATAGTTTGTTTCGTATCCTCCAACTCGTTCACATTCGTGATCTCTAATAATCCATGTTGGTATAAATATTCCACATAGGCACCTGTTTTTTCCAGAACCAGCATGGCATTGTATCCAGCCATCCGCCCGTACAGATGGGACGTCAGTTCTGCCAGGCTGTGCTCCTCGCCGAGATAATCCATACATTGGTTTAACCGGGTATTGATTGCCTTCCGAATTGAAGTTGAGCGTGCCCGTAGATCCTTGATAGGAAGGTCGTGACCGGATAATATCAATTTATAGCCTCCGTCGACCCATGTATTAAATTTCTCTAAAGATTCCAGATAATGACCCACACCCAGGTAAGGGATCAATCCTTCCGGAGATTGGTGAGGTGTAATATCACTCAAAACATGGTCACCACAGAAAAAAAAGTCGTCCAACCGAATGGCAACTTGCCCTGGACAATGTCCCGGCACATGCAGCATGCTAAAAGGTCCGCACTGCATGCTCTCCTGCTCATACGTTAAATCCACCGGCACAGAATGAAAAAAAGCTTTGGTAAATTTATATAATTGCAGCAATCGGGAGCGTTCATCTTCGTCAATACCCGCCTCACACAGAAACTGGTTCAAACGGAGGCTGATCAAGCTCAGCCGTTCTTCATGGAAGGCAATGGTTTGCACGTCCAACTCATGCACACCGATCAAAGCTCGCGAATTTTCTTTTAAAAATACAAGACCACCCATGTGATCTATGTGCCCATGGGTCAAAAGAATATGCGTCAGGTCCCCAACTTTGATCTCTTTTCCAATTTCAGCGCTCACCCAGGCAAAACCATCCAGTATGCCACTATTCGAAATATCGCTCCCGGATCCAGTATCGATCAGAACCAGGTATTCCCCACTTTGTACCAGGTATGTGTTCACCCAAAACTTTGGGAATGCTTCCAGTGGTATTCGAAAAATCAACGAGCCACCAGAAGTTGAATATTTCTGTAAGCCCTGTGGTTTATTCAATTATTCTTTCCTTATTGTGGACGTGGCAACAAGCCATTTATGAATAGATTTGCCATATGATTGGTTATTTCCTTAACAGGTAGAGAACCTGTTGGTCGATACCAGGTGATCGTCCAGTTCATTACACCTAACAGTGCCCGCGCGGTCAACGCTGGGTCACATGAGCTAAATTTACCCGTATCGATCCCTTCCTGGATCAGATCGCGCCATAATTTTTCAAACCGATCCCGTCTGGCAATATGACCTTCGCGAAATTCAGGGTCCAGGGAACGATGCTCAAGCAGTAATACTGAAACCAGGTCACTGTGCTCGGTCAGCAATTTAATGAAAGATTCCATGGCCAGGCGTAATTTTTCGTCTGCTGGCAGGTCTTCCTGCATAACAAATTGCAGGTGTTCTGTCAGCATATCCAGAGCCTGGTCAAGCAATTCCAGTAGAATTTCCTGCTTACTGGCAACATGATGATAAAGACTGGCTTTTTGAAGGCTGACAGCTGCGGCAATATCCTGCATGGAAGTGGCATGAAAGCCCTTCTGGCGAATAATTTGAGCAGCAGCTTCGAGGATCATTTCTTTATTCATAATAATCTACCGACCGGTCGGTAGATTAAGCATAGCAAATTTACCATCAAAAGTCAATAGGTTTAGCTTAAATTTTCTTCTAATTATGGAGTTCCTTGATCCAGGAGAAAGAATAAATACAAATCTTATAATTCAGCAACTTAAATTATGCTATAATTATGAAATATATGATTGATAATTCTACGGACTCAACCAAGACGTCTCCATCCGCACAAGCAGACCTGAAAAAACAACGCCTTATTGTCATTGTTATTGTTGCAATACTGTTGTTGTTGATAACCGGTCTTGTTTTTGCAGTTATCGGATTACTGCAGGACAGTGCCACAACGGCCAAGATCCGTGATATTTTTCTAATTTTTATGGCATTTGAATCACTCATCATAGGAGCAGCAATGGTCATTCTGGTCATACAGGTGGCCAGCCTGGTAAACCTGCTCCAAAACGAAGTTAGACCGATCCTTAAATCAACAAGTGAAACAGTGGATACTCTGCGCGGAACAACAGCCTTCTTGAGTGAAAATATGGTTGAGCCGATCATAAAATTGAATAGCTATCTGGCCGGTATAAAGAAGTTAACTGACCTGATGGGAATTAAAAAGAAATAATTAGCGTATTTACTCAAAATAATATGTAGTGGAAGTATAAATTTAAGCCGAGCTCGCTTTAGCTATCCAATCTTCCGCTAAAAAATTGAGATAATTTTGTTACAGTTAAAAAGGAGATAAATAAAATGTCAGAACATGATGATTTTGGTTCATTCTTGGTAGGTTTTGTTGTAGGTGGTTTAACCGGCGCAGTTGTTGCCCTGCTTTTCGCTCCGCAGTCCGGTGAGGAAACCCGCACCGTCATCAAGGAAAAAGGAATTGAACTGCGCGATAAGGCCTCACAGACTTCAGAAGAAGCCCTGGCGCGCGCCAAGGAAGCTGCAGCCGATGCAAAAGCCAAATACGATGAATTGACTGCCGATGCAAAAGCTAAATACGATGAAGTGGCTGCTGAAGTCAAGACTCGCGGCCAGGATGTAGTAG
>BS_KBA_SWE02_21mDRAFT_10000238_pt1 | contig 19907 bp, 19 predicted proteins | sample BalSeasSWE02_21m_FD_9196 | JGI IMG/M metagenome (IMG submission 9196)
TCCACCATTTAACCAGAGTTTTCATTCAAAATTGGAGGTTATTCATGGAAAAATTAATTATTTCAAAAGTTTCAGTGGCCGATTTAAAACGTTTGGTCAATCTGCAAGAAGGTGCTATCGCTTCGTATCCATGGACCAAAATAGATTCGATATCTTTGACTGATAATGAGTTGCGGCAGGTACAAGACCTTAAGTCTCGCTTGTCAAATTGTGATACTCACTTGATGAATGAAGCGACCATTTGGGCCAGAGCGATTTATCCGCTGTTGTCATTAGCCGAGCAAGAGCCTTTTCAGGCTTGGGCACAAGTGCCTTTGCAGGCACAATTTGGGTAGTCCCTGCCAGCCAATGGAGGTACTAACTACAGTGGTGTATGACGCTTCGCTGATACACCCTACCGCTACTGCCTAGCGCCGGGGTCGCAGATTCCTAAACCTGGTAGGTGCTAAGTTTCCTAAACCTTTGAGGTTTAGGAAACTTTGAACCTTGGTATTGCTGATGGGGTGTTGAGAAAAGCCGTGGCGGGACGAGTGGAGTCTCCTTATTTAATGGTGGTGGAAGCTAAAAAGGGCGTGGAAAGTCAACACCCGGTATTTCAATTGTATGGACAACTGTTAGCCTCGGCTTATCTAAATTGGGAAAATGATCCTCAACCTATTCAAGAAGTGTTTGGTTGTTATACCATTGCCGATACTTGGAAGTTTGTGCGAGCGGAAATTCAGAACCTCGAAACGGATAAACCCACTATGCGGCTAGAATATTCTAAAGAATATGCGGAAAAATATGAGGCGGAAATCGTCTTGAAAATACTGAAATTAATAGTGGCTAAAATGCTGGTTAACTCGGTGGGTGCCGTCACCAAAGATTTAAGTTTCTTTTCCTAAAGAAACTTAGTTTCTCATTCATGGTTTGGATACTTAATATGCAATTAGAATTTTCTCAATTGACGCTCTCGCCAGGCAGTCAATTGCTAGTCAACAATGTAAATTGGTCCACGTTTGAAAATATTTTGGCGGAAATGGGCGAAACCTCCGCTGCACGATTGTCTTATAGTAACGGGTTATTAGAAATTATGGTGCCTTTACCAGAGCATGAAGTAGATAAAATTATCATTGGTAATTTGATAGAGATTATTCTCGAAGAATTCAACCATGAGTTTTGGTGTTTAGGCTCAACTACCTTAAAAAATGACCAAATGAGTCATGCGGTAGAGCCAGATACTTGTTTTTACATCGAGCATGAGAAGCAAATTCGAGGCAAAAAGCGGTTGGATTTGAGCCAAGACCCACCGCCAGATTTGGTTTTGGAAATTGATTTGACTTCGCGTACTCACTTTGATAATTATGAAAAATTAGGAGTGCCGGAGTTATGGCGGTACCGAGGGGATAAGTTAGAAATTCATTTGTTACAAGAGGGGCGATATGTCCTTTCCTCCAGCAGTGCCCATTTTCCGCAATTGCCCTTGACTGAGGTTATTCCTTATTATGTGGAGCGTAGTAAAGTGATTGGCCGCAATGCCACGATGAGAGAATTTCGTCGGTGGTTGGCAGAGCAGTTAGCTTTGACTTCCCAACTGGCCCTTTAGTTTCGAAAATTTTCTATCACTGCTGTTAAGGTAGGGTGCGTCCCACTACGCACCATTCAATAGCTTGCACGGTGTAAAAGTGGTGCGTAGGATGCACCCTACCAATCACGTCCATTCCAAACCAATGGAGGTGTTAAAATTCCATGAGTTATATCAATTCATTCCAGGGATTAACCCAACCAGGAGTACCAAGCAAAGCTTTGTAACAAAGCTTCGCTTGGTACTCCTAGTTGAAGTTTCGTTTGAAATTTCAGAATCGGTCCCGGTGGTCCCGGCGGCAATCATTTTGCCCTTAAGAGTTAAGATTTATTTTGACTGCGATATTGCGATATGTGGAATTACGTCGCTTAAAATCACCTCATATTCAATGCTGAAATCAACTAATAGCATAAATATTATACAGCTTATTTCAGTTATGATGCGTAATGTGAGTTCCAAAGTAAGGTGGGTTAGTAAAGCACCTGACGCGCGGCCCACACACCCAGGACCAGGAGTACAAAGCTTCACTTTGTACTCCTGGAGCACTACCTACTTTTCCAAATAAGTATATCCTATCAACCCCGCTTCTAATTCGCGTAAATATCCTTGACGTTGTTCCGGGGAGAGATTCGCGGTGTGTAATCGTTTGCGATAAGTGTGGCGTAAAAACTGCGTGTCAAAATTGACATAGTTGAGCATGTTTTGTACAGTATCTCCTTCTTGTATCGCTACCAGTTGATAACTACCATCAGCCGCCATCTCTACATTTACGGAATAAGTGTCTCCAAATAAATTGTGCATATCGCCTAAAATTTCTTGATAGGCACCTACTAAGAAAATTCCTAATAAATAAGGTTCACCTGCTATCAACGAATGCAGGGGTAAACTGGAATTTATCCCTTCACTATCAACATAATAATGAAATTGACCATCGGAATCGCAGGTTAAATCTTGTATTCGGGCCCGTCGCTCTGGTCGTTCAGTTAACCGGTGCAGGGGCATAATCGGAAATACTTGGTCAATTCCCCAGGCATCCGGGGCGGATTGAAATAAAGAAAAGTTACAAAAATATTTATCCGCTAATTTTTCATTTAACTCGTCTAAGACTTCCCGGTAGGCACGGGTATGGGAAGAGGTTTGCAAGCAGTGCCGGACTTGCCAACAGGTGGCATAATATAATTGTTCAGCGTGGGCGCGTTGCGCTAAACTCAAGAGGCCATGGGTAAACATCGAATGCGCTTCACTGATCCAATAAGTAGCATCGTGATAAACTTCCAAAACCGACCGTTGCGAAAGTTGATGTAAACCGGTCCAGAGGTCTTTCAAAATCATCGGGTCCGCCGATGACACTGGCGGTGGCGAGGACAATCCCCCCGGCGCTGATTCAATGCCATTGACCTGGGTAATTAACACGGCATGATGAGCCGTCATCGCGCGGCCGGATTCGGTGATGAGATTTGGATAGGGCAAATTTTGAGTTTGACAGATCGTTGCGATTTCATGGACGACGTGATGAGCATATTCTTGAATGCTGTAATTTAATGAACAATCGTGGCGAGAGCGTGTGCCTTCATAATCAATTCCCAATCCACCGCCGACATCTATCGTTTGAATCGGGGCGCCCAGGGCTTGTAATTCAGCATAATAACGTGCCGCTTCTCGTAAGGCTTGTTGAATATCTCGAATATTGGCTACTTGGGAGCCAATATGAAAGTGCATGAGTTGTAAGGAGTCTAATAACTCGGCGGCTTTAATTTGCTCAATCAATTCTAATACTTGCGTCGTCGATAAGCCAAATTTAGATTTGTCACCGCCGGTATTTTGCCATTTGCCTTTGCCAATCGAAGCCAATCGCACTCGTAATCCTAGCCGCGGAGTGATTTGCATGCGGCGAGATTCGGCGATAATCAAGTTCAATTCCGAAGATTTTTCAATGACCAAATAGGGCGTTAAACCAATTGCTGTACCAATGAGGGCTAATCGAATGTATTCCGCATCTTTGTAGCCGTTGCAGATAATGATACCAGGCAGTGGGGTAAGTGCCAACACGGCCATTAATTCCGATTTGCTACCAGCTTCTAATCCCACAACTCCGTTACCGGCATTGATAATTTCTTGGATTACTTGATGTTGTTGATTGACCTTAATTGGGTAAACTGCGGTATAAGTGGCGCGATAATTCTCTTGTTGCATGGCTTGAGCAAAGGCTTGACAGAGGCTATTGACGCGGTGGTGCAAAATATTGGAGAAGCGCACTAAGACGGGTAATGATAAACCATGGGTTTCAAAACTTTGCGCCAATTCATACAAATTGAGAGAGGCTTGGCCCGGCACGGGAGAGACTATTATTTCTCCTTGAGGGTTAAGATCAAAATATCCATTACTCCAGTGTTCAATATTGTAAAGTGCTCGTGCTTGGGCTAGGTCCCAAGTGGTGGTGTCTGACATGGTGAAAAATCCTATTGGGTGGTGTGGTGAAGACGGAATAAATTCCGGACTCCTTGGACGATAACTATTGACAATAGTTTGGAAGAATAATTATAATAATTTCAGTAATTCTTGATTCTTAATTCTTAATTCGGTAGTCCCTACCGACTAATGGAGGTATTAAAATCCAGGTGCTAACTTTCCTAAACCTTACCAATTTTAGGTTTCCTCAACCTCACAGGTTTAGGAAACCTCGGCGATTCTAAGTTTCCTAAACCTCGAAGGTTTAGGAAACTTTGGCCTTTGATAACTCATTGAATTTTAACGCCTCCATTGGTTTGGAGGGACTACCCTTAATTCTTAATTCCTAGAGTATTGTTATGCCCACATCTTTTGATTTGTCATGGTCGGCTTTATTTAAACCAGGGGTTGCTACTGACTATTTTAATATTGATTACCCCCCTGTGGAACTTCAAGCGTCCGGTTATAGTAAAAATAATGCGTTATGGTTAGCGGAATTATCTCGGTTAATCCATCGAAAACGAGGTAATCTTGAGCCGAAATCTCCGCCGGGACAACCTTCACGGTTGGAAATATTAAACCAGGTTGGTTTGCAGGAAACCCAGTTTTTTTATTGCCAAAGTACTTATGCCGCTATTTTAGAACCATTTAATCACTCTTTTGCAGTTTTAGTGTTTCGTGGTAGTGCTCAATTAATGGATTGGTTATATAATTTCAATAGTATTCCTGTGGCTTGGTCGGTCGGTGGAAAAGTTCACTGGGGATTTCAACAAGCGTTAGCCACAGTCTGGCCAGAGATCGAGAAAGCGTTATCTCAATTGACGGTGCCGGTGTTTTATACGGGTCACAGTTTAGGTGCGGCCTTGGCTACGTTAGCCGCGAGTTTAAAACCACCTCACGCTTTATATACCTTCGGCTCACCACGAGTAGGTAATCTTGAATTTGCGGATACGATTAAGCCGATAAAAACTTATCGTGTAGTCAACCACCGTGACCTGGTGACTAAAGTGCCTCCCTCACGATTATTTGCTGGTTTCTGTCATGTGGGTGAATTGTACTATATGACGACTGAAAATCAAATCCTAGTGAATCCTACGGCCCCAGTGCTGGGTAATCAGATTGGTGGTCAAGAGTTTACCGAGACGACTTTATCAACTGAATCAACCAAACAAGGGTTTTATTTGCCAGAGTTTCTCACTGACCATGCCCCTGTTAATTATGTGGCCCGGTTAGAAAGAAATTGGTTGCAGATTTGATAATTTAAGATTTGACAACTTGTTGAAAGTTGTCAAATCTGGTACGGTTAAGATTTGACAACTTTCAACAAGTTGTCAAATCTGGTCACCTGATATTTCTTTTAATATCTCCTTCACTCGTTCCTCCAATTTCACTGTTTCTCGTCTAAGCACCACGACCGGGCAGTGTAAACGTTCATCCTGGCAAAGTCCCAACATCAAGGTATTTAGATGTTCGATATAGGCTCGGTTGAGCGCGGCTTTACCATCTTCATATTTGAGCGGAATGGCTGGAGGGACTAGGACCAGATGAGTAAATAATTGATTAGTCACCGTAAAACAACGATTGATATAGCGCTCTAATTCATTCCAATCCACTTCGGTTTGACCTTGAATATCGGCCAAAGTATAAGCCATAAAATCAATCGGGGTCCGGTCTGTTACCCATCCCTGATTCGCTATTTGCCATAAAGATACTGCGGCCTCAATAATCTGATGTTGAATCCATAATCGAGTATTAAAATTCAGCACGGTTGAGGGCGATAAACCATATTGTTGAAATACCGCCGTAGTGTTGGTTTTAACCAAGGATAAATGGGCCGCTTCAGCGATAACAGTCGCTAGGGTAGTTTTGCCAGTCCTATGTGCGCCTGCAATCCCTAAGGTGAGGGTCTGATGATTTATTTTTATCTCCTTTTTAGTTCTCAAACCTGACAGTTCTTAAAGACCTGTTAAGTTTAAACCTTTACTAATTACTGATAAAAAATCATTCACTAATCTAAGTTTGTAAATGCGCTATAATATAGAGCAAATTTTAGTGCAGTGAATGCGGAAATTCACCAAAAAATCCCCAAATTAGTTTAAATTAGTTTAAAATGGTAACCTGCTTCTTGCGCATTTTACTAGGTAATTGTTGATAACGGATGAATAATAAGCGATATGAATGTAAGAGAAATAGAATATTTTGCAACAGAGCTTGGCGCACGTTTACAAAAACAAGGGTGGTATTTAGTCACCGCGGAATCTTGTACGGGCGGTTGGATTGCCGAAGCAGTGACTTCGGTTCCTGGCAGCTCTCAATGGTTTGATTGCGGCTTTGTGGTTTATTCCAATGCCGCTAAACAAGAATTATTGGCAGTCAGTCCTGAAACTCTAACCAAATATGGAGCAGTCAGTGAACAAACCGCCCTGGAAATGGTCAAAGGGGCATTAGCACGCAGTCGTGCCCAAATCGGCGTGGCTATCACTGGCATTGCGGGACCTACCGGTGGCACTCTTCAAAAACCAGTAGGTACAGTCTGGATTGCTTATGCCTTTCCCAGTAACATTTATGCGCAACGTAGTTTTTTCACCGGAGATCGTCATAGTATCCGTTATCAATCCGTCATTACGGCATTACAACGATTAAGTCAAGGAATATGCTAAGATACTAAGATACCGTGGTGCTAAATTGATAACGATTATCCAGTTCTAACAATAAGTTATCATGGCGTTGTAACTCTCCCACACCAGCGGGAGTGCCAGTTAATACTATATCCCCAGGTAATAGAGTAAAATAATTGCTAATATAAGCCAGTAACCGCGGAATTGTTGTCATCATTTGTTGCGTGTTGCCATGTTGACGGAGCCTGCCATTCACGGTCAACTTAAATTCCATAAGAAAGGGGTCTGAAATTTGGCCGGCTGGAATAAAAGGAGAAATCGGGCAGGCTTTATCAAAAGATTTTGCCAATTCCCAGGGATGCCCTTTGGCTTTTAACCGGTCTTGTACATCCCGCAAGGTCAAATCCAAGGCCAACGCATAGCCGATAATACTATGCTGACACTGCTCAGGCGTGGATTGGTGTAAAATAGATTCGATCAATACCGCAATTTCTAATTCATGGTGACAACATTGTCCATGCCGCGGTAATTGTAGTGGCTGTGCTAAGGCTACCAAAGCCGTACTTGGTTTCATAAACAGCAATGGTTGCTCTGGTACCGGCTGATTTAATTCGTGAATATGTTCGAGGTAATTACGGCCCACACAAACCACTTTACCCACTGGCAGCGGCAGCGGCTCACCATTTATATAATAATGTTGATACTTCATGGAATATTGAATAAATTATCAAAATAGAGAAAATTATATTAAAATGGGTAAGTTTAAAAGTCAAGAGTTGACAACTTTAAAAAACTCACCTTATGCCTGGTTAACTCAACCACCCCTAGCCCCTCCTTGCTAAGGCGGGGAAGAACCCCTACGATTTCCGTGATGCTACTCCCCTCCTTACCAAGGAGGGGTTGGGGGTGGTTATGCGTAAGGTGAGTTAAAAAGTTGTCAACTCTAATTGCACTTAAAATATTACATTTCAATCAATAATATATCAACCTTCAGTTACCAGTTAAGGAATATAAGCAAACATGAAGCACATCCTCATCGTAGATGATTCTATCACCATGCGACGAATGGTGAAAGTATCGTTACGTTCCTTAGAAAATACGGCCTTTGAGGAAGCAGGCAATGGTCTGGAAGCCCTGGAACGTTTAGCCCTCACTGCGGTCGATTTGATGATTTTAGATCTCAATATGCCTGATATGCACGGCTTAGAAGTATTAAAATTTGTTCGCAAACACCAAACTTTTCATAATCTTCCCGTGATTGTGCTTACTACCAGAGGAGATGAAATTAATCGAACTACTACGATAGCCGCTGGTGCCTCTTTTTATCTCACGAAGCCGTTTGAACCAAAAATGTTGGCGGAGCAAGTTCAACAATTGTTGATTTCATAAGCTCTTTGACTGTCATTAGAATAACTCAACAGGACAACTATTGCTATGCCCACCGAAGGTACGCTCAGTGAAGCCTTTCTAACTGAATTTATTGACGATTTATATGCAGAATATGCGGAACGCCTAGAATTTGTGCAACGAGATTTATTAGCGTTAGAAACTCTGATTGGCCAGCCGCTTTCTGATAAATCTTTGCTCGATGCTTTATTACGGCATTTACATACTCTCAAAGGACTATCAGGTACGATAAATCTGAAACCGGCAGAAGAACTTGCTCATCATTTAGAAAGTTATTTACGCGCGGTCCGGCAAGAGCAAGTTGAATTATCGGTGACTGATTTAGAAATATTAATAACGGGTGCCAAAGAATTAGAGCAAATTATTACCGCTCATCGTACCCAACAGGCATTACCAGAAATTAATTCTACTTTGAACGCCTTGGCGTTAGCATTGTCAGGTACCACCGTCGCTGTCTCCCCAAAACCACTGGGGGACACCGTGATTACTCCACCTCCAGATTTAACCGCATCCGAGCAAGCACGTTTTAACACCGCAGTTCAACAAGGATTCTCGTGGTGGCAAGTTGAATTTATCCCCAGTTCCAATTTGGCGGAACGTGGTATTAACGTTAATATGGTGCGGCAACGTTTGGAACAACTAGGTAGAATTATTCAATCGAAACCTTTGATTCCGCCAGAGGGACCAGGTTTTGTCTTTGAATTTTTGGTAGCCACACCGCCGGTCAATACTGATTTTAGTGAATGGCAATTAGAAGGAATGACCTATACTCCTTATGCTGCGACGTTGCCACCACTGCTAGAATCGAAGCCTGACGAGTTAACGATTCTTCCCGCCACCGGCACCCCTACCACTCATCCCAACCAAACTGCTGAAGTACCAGATGAGATACCACTCATACTCAATAATCTAGCGCTGGGGCCGGCGACTAATTTAGTACGAGTCGATATGGCGCGACTAGATGAATTAATGCGATTGATTGGTGAATTAGTCACCAGTCGGGCGCGACAAGAGAACGTCGTCAAACAGTTGAAACTCTTATTGCCCTCCGCTCAATGGCGTTTGCTACAAGAAACTAATTTAGTGTTAGAACGTCAATTACGCGCTTTACGTGAAGGGGTAATGCGAGTGCGAATGGTGCCCATGGGCACGGCATTTGAGCGCATGAAGTTTGTGGTTCGTGATTTAATTCGAAATACGCAGAAGCAAGTTAAACTAGAATTACAAGGACAAGAAACCGAAATTGATAAACTGGTAGTTGATCGAATGATGGACCCGTTATTACATCTTATTCGTAATGCCGTCAGTCACGGTATCGAAACCCCAACCGAAAGATTAGCGTGTGGTAAATCGGCGGAAGGTACTATTCGTTTACAAGCCTACACAGCCGGGGAGGCGGTGATAGTGGAAGTAGAAGACGATGGTCAAGGCATTGCGATAGAACAAGTGATAGCGCAGGCTCGTAGTCAGCAGTTATTGGCCGAGGATGCGACATTGCAAACCAGAGAATTATTGGAATTATTATGTCGGCCCGGCTTTACGACTCAATCTTGTCCCGATTTAAACAGTGGTAGAGGGATAGGAATGGACGTGGTCAAAAATACAGTTTCTCTGTTAGGTGGTTTTCTCACTTTAGACACCAAAGCTGAACAAGGGACTAAATTTACCATTCAATTACCTCTCACTTTAGCGATTGTCGATGCGTTAATTGTCGCCGCGGGTGAGCAACATTTTGCGGTACCACAATTATCGATTCGAGAAGTGATAGAAGTAGAAATGACGGCGGTCACTCAGTTGGAAAATAATGAAATCATTGCGCATCGCTCAGAAATTCTCATGCTAGTACATTTAACACAGGTCTTTGGAATACCAGTGACCCCATCTCGAAAAAAGTTTTATGTGCTGGTCGTGGGTGGCAATAGTGGAGTTGGGATAGTGGTAGAGCGATTATTAGGCAAACATGAAATCGTCGTTCAGCCATTAAATGATTCATTAGTGCAGGTGCCAGGCATTGCCGGAGCTACCGAATTAGGCAATGGTAAAATTGTGCTGATTTTAGATGTGGCACAATTAGGTCACCCATCCTCCTTAGCAAGGAGAGGCAAGGGCGAGTTAACCCTGCGTAAAGTGAGTTAGACCTTATGTGCAACACCTATTTTAGTCGGTGAATCCACCAAAGCGTCGGAGTGGAGGCTTTAGCCGCAATGCCATTAAGTTAAGCCTGCCAAAAAAACCTTGAAGGTCTAAAACCAGACCTTCAAGGTTAAAACCCGACCAGGGGGATTCCTTAACTTAATGGCATTGAGGCTTTCGCCGGTGGGTGTTGGCACCAACGTTGGAGTGGAGGCTTTAGCCGGTAAGCGTCCCCGTCTTTCTCAACGTGCAGGGTCTGCCTACCGCCGGCCGCCTAAAGCCTCCACTCCAACGATGTCCTCCAGAATAAAATTTCTCACGGGTATTATTCGGTTCCCCCCCAATAAATCACTCCCGCCCGCCTCGGCAAATTGAATTTCCATTTTAGCAATACAATCCTCTGGCGGCGCGAAAGAGGGAGAATCTAAAAAAGCCAACATCATACTTTGCGGACATTCTCCTCCCCCAATTACACCATGTCCGACCCCGGGAAAAGTGTAAGCGTAACCGTAGGGTAAATGTTGAGCCACGGTTTGACCAAAACTCGGAGGGGTCACTGGGTCAAATTCGCCCGACAAAATCAAAGTTGGCAATTGACTGCTGACTGGCTCATTCACATAAGCTTCGAGCCGATTCACGGGCCATAACGCACAAGTCTCTCGAACATCTTGACCTTTAGCCATTTCTGCTACTGCTGGATACAATCCTTCGGTATGATAATCGGCATCAGTATAATTAGCCTCTTCCGCACAAATAACCGAATTGAACATACCATCAGCGCCAGTATCGTTGAAGACAGTCTCCTCGAACAACAAAGTATTGATTTTATAATTACCCCCTGCTATCCGATAAATAATGGCTGGCAGTAATGGAATCAATGAGCTTGAATAGAGCAAAGTGGCAATCTGACCCACGACATCATCGCCCGTCAACGGTAATACATAAGAATTACCCGCAAAATCTTCTGGTGAAATAAAAGTGGGTGAAACATTAAGACGGTCAACGGTGTCAAAGAATACTCGTTCTAATTCTGGGTATTGGCGTGTACAAGTGCTATCAGTCGCGCATTTAGCAAAAAGTAGTTTAAATGAACGGTCTAAGGTATTAGCGGTCAGCGGAATAAACGAGGTCTCCAAAGGCACCACCGAGTCAAGAATAACGCTCCGTAATTGTTGACGGTGGTCACGCATAAGGTGTTGACCCAGCATGGTACCATAAGATACGCCATAGTAATTGAATTGAGAATATCCTAGCATATTAATGACCATGGCAATGTCAGCCGCATTTTCGACACTATTGTAAGCCGAGAGATTAATGCCTTCATTGAGAAAACGGTCACGACAATCTATTAGAGCTTGATCAGCACGTTGCCCAATCTCCTCATTGGTGAGAAACATCCAACGTTTAAACAAATCCAATTGAAATTGTTTCACTTCTTCACAAAATAAATAAGGTTCTGAATAGAGCGTACCACGTTGTTCAATTAAAACAATATCTTGCCGTTGTAACAAAGGTCGAACCAAAGTATCTTCTGGTGTCAATAAACTGGTGGCAAAAACTTCTAGGGTGGACCCCCCTGGGCCGCCTTGCTCCATAATGAGCGGATCCGGTCTGGAATAGTCATTAGGACTCTGAAAAATGGCTACGGCTAAACGAATTTGTGGCCCTTCTGGATCCGCATGTTGCTCTGGGACCGTGGCATAACCACAAGAGAAATCTGTTCCCTCAATCAGCGTACTACCATCGGGAATCGGAAACGGACACGGGGCGGCGGTAAAACGTGAATTAACTGATTTACTACTAATGGTAACCATCATCCCCTTAGTGTTAGTAACGAAGGTGCCATCTTGTAAGCGATAGCCAAAAAAAATGTTGAGTAACCCAGGAAAATAAAAAGTTCCAGAATACAAGGAGACCGACTGTTGCGCCGATAAAATCACATTTTGACGAAACGCGACTAAGTTAGCCGGCTGTTGGTCCCACAGTGAAATATTGTTCTGGACATCTAATTGGTAAAATGGACTATCCGGATTAGCCGTAGTCGAGGCTTCTAATTTAGCATAAACCAAGAGATCGGCCAGTTGATTTACATGAGTCGGATCGATTTGCATGTTACCTTCTATTCTCACCGCATCGGCCAGTGTTTGAGTCACTTCCGATTGATAAGCGGTGCCATTAACCGAGATTCCGCCGGTAAATACGGTAGCTGTAGATATTAACTGGCCTTGAGCCGTCACTGCTTGTGCTTCCCCAAGCAAAGGTAAATTCAGCGAAGTCATTGATTCCGCTGAGGTGGTAGTAGCAATGAATAGCCGAAACAGTATAATGAATGTAATAAGCGGTCGAATAGCAGTCATAACGGAAAACATAATTTAAAGATTTGGTTGAATTCAAACTTTGAGTTAATTAAAACCTGTCAGGTCTGTTAGATCTGACAGGTTTAGTTTGCTTGACCTCGCGGATTTTCGAAACCTACGGAGTTTGTCACTATTTTTTTTAGTATTACTCAAACATATCAAGAGATATTTAAGTTTTCAATTGTAAAATTTCTATCATACTATTACAATTAACTGGTAAAAATAGAGCGGTCGAGATTTGACAATTTTCAAAAAGTTGTCAAATCTGCTTTCTGCTTTGGTATTAAAACGGTCGCGATTTGACCACTTTCAAAAAGTTGTCAAATCAGCTTTGGTATTTTTGGTATTAAAGTTGTCAATTCAGTAAAAGAAACCTAGTTTCTAGTTTGTTACTAATATATACTATTGCACTTGATATTGCTATTCACTAATAATTTTTATTGAAATTATGGAAAAGATTATTTTTACTGGCCCTATGGGTGCGGGTAAGACTACTGCGATTGGCGCAATTAGCGAAGTTCCTCCTATTTCTACCGAAGTTCGTTGCTCTGATGAAGGAAAATTGAGAAAAGAAACTACTACTGTAGCTATGGATTATGGCTATTTTACCTTGGAAGATGGTAGCCGTATTCACCTTTATGGTTCTCCAGGTCAAGAACGTTTTGATTTTATGTGGAATATTTTAACCAAGGGTGGTATAGGTCTAGTTTTATTAATAGATAATGCACGTCCAGACCCATTGGCTGATTTAGTCCTCTACTTAGATGCGTTCAAAGATTTTATTGAGCAAACCGGAGCCGTGATCGGGATTACCCGCCTGGATGTATCCAATCGTGTGATGCTTTCAGATTACACTGATAAATTATTGGAACGTGGCCAAATTTTTCCAACATTTGAAGTGGATGTTCGAATCAGCAATGATGTCAAGATTCTCATTCATGCACTGTTAGCTATTTTACAATCCTAAAATTACCGACCATCATACTCTTATTCTTGATAACTTAAGTAATACTGGTTTAGATGAACATCTATAAAATTTCCGTCAAAGCTTTTGAAAAAATGGATGCGTTGTTATTTCAGTCAATGTTGCAACTGGTGCAGAAACAATTGGTGGTTCCTTGGCAATTTGAGGAGTCAGCAAATATTGTAGTGATAGACGCAGAACAACCAGAAGGAAAAATTTTTTGGGAAAATCATCCGTCAGCAAAAATCACAGTTTTGTATGCCAAACAAAATATTTATAACGCCCAATGGTTTTTACAAAAACCGGTTCGAGTGCAACCTTTAGTGCAGTTGCTCAATGAAATGGCAACGTTACAAACCAGTCAAGAATTGGCTACTAGAGCCAGTCCTGTCAGCGAAGCCAAACCAACTAAAGTAGTGCCGGTGACTAACCCTCGTAGTGAACCCAAAGTAGTCGCCACCGCGGTTATTGAAAAACCCACTCTGATACCAACAATCTCTGATAGCTCGTGTTTTAACCCATCATATTATTTAATAGGACTCTTAGAGCAAGCGATAAAAACCGTACAACCTAAATGTTTGATGAGTGCGGACCAGACACCCTTATATGTACTACCACAAGAACAACGCTGTTTTACCCGCCCGATTTCTAAGAAATTAGTCTTGTTGCCTAAGAGTATTTACGCACTCCCCCTGGAGAAAATTAAAAGTATTGACTTGAGTGTCGAATCGCTCCGTGCCGAAGTAGAAAACCAAGCTTTGTCGGGATATACAATAGACACTATTTTATGGTTAACCGCATTACATGCCTCACAAGGTCGATTAATAGATAATCAATCTAAACAAGCGTTGGTACGATTAAAGCAATGGCCAAATTTTGCCATTTTGCCTCATCAGCCCGCGCAAATGAATCTGGCTGCTTTCATGCTCAAAAAAACTGCGGATCTGTCCGAAGTGGCTGAAAAAACCCAATTACCACTAGCCACCGTCATCGACTTCTTTAACGCCTGTAAAGTGCTGGGATTAGTGATTGAAGCCACTCAAACGGAAACGATCATCGCGAAAAAAGACCTGTCCGAGCAAAAACGTAATTTACTGAGAACCATTTTAGCCCGATTGCGCCCAAGCTCAGAGAGCTAACTCGACTCCAGGAGTCTATAAAAATATAGCTTGGCAAATTATTCTCTACTCTACTCCAGGAGTTCAAAGCGTAGCTTTGCATTATTATATTTTAAATTTTCAATTTTTGGCAATGTATGAATGAAATCAAGTTAGTTTTTACAGGTAGTATGGGTGCTGGGAAAACCTCTGCCATCGCGGCTATCAGTGAAATTCCAGTAATTAATACCGATGTCCGTGCCACGGATTTAACCACCTCACAAAAGAAGTCAAAAACCACCGTGGCCATGGATTACGGTGAACTAACCTTGGCCGATGGACAAAAATTACGTCTCTATGGTACCCCTGGTCAACAACGATTTGACTACATGTGGAAAATTCTGATTAAGGGAGCGTTAGGGTTAATTATTTTAATAGACAACTCCGGCTCGGATCCGATTGGAGATTTAGCCCGTTACGTTGATAACTTTCGTGGTTTTATTAATGAAACCACTGCCGTTATTGGAATCACCCGCATGGATATTTCGCCGGAACCAGAATTACAACGTTATCATGACTATTTAAATGAACGAAGCATTCAATTACCGATATTTTCCGTCGATGCACGCTCACCAGAAAGCATTGTGATGTTAATAGAGGCGTTGATTGCCATGTTAGAATTTGGTCAATAATCAGGAATTATCACCTCATCATGCTACCTCAAAACATTATTACTCAAGCCTCACAACGATTGGAAAAACTGCTAGAAAGTTGCAACGTGATTAATGCCGCGGTGATAGTCACCGTCGATGGTCATTTGTGTACCATGCGACAACGTGGCCAGCAATATCCATTGGAACGATTAGCCACTATGGGTAGCACCCTAATGTCTTTAGGTGATACGATCACGGCCGAATTAAAAATGGGCACCTGTGACAATATTATCTCCGAAAATCGGCAAGGTCTAGTTGCGTTTATGCACACCGATCAAAACCACGTTTTAGTCACCTTGGCCACCCAAAAAAATGTGCTAGGCATGTTACTAAGTCACTCACGAATGTGTGCCGAAGACTTAGGTAAAATTTTTGCTGGTTGAACGGTCGAGATTTGACAACTTTCAAAAAGTTGTCAAATCTGTTCTGGAAAGGAAGCAATTCGCATGTTAAACTTCAATGCTAATAAAATCTTATTAATCGCAACTCGTCAAATCGGAGATGCTCTCCTAGTCACGCCCCTATTACGCTCAATCCGCCGTGCCTATCCGAATAGCACGATAGACGTATTAGTTTACGACCACAAAGGAGGAATGCTCGCCGGCAATCCTGACCTCAACCATTTAATAACTATCGCCGAGCACCCCAATCTAAAGCAATATCAAACCTTATGGCCACAAATTTTTCGACGCTACGACCTAGCTATTTCAACCTTATCCGGCGACCGACCCCTAATCTACACCTGGTTAGCCGCCTGGCAACGAATCGCCGTGGTCCCTCCCCAACGATATTGGCAAGCGACTTGGAAGAGAATGATAGCGCAAGCCTGGACCGAATTAGACAATGAATCTACCCACACGGTCTTACAAAATCTAAGACTAGCCGATTTACTAGGCATTGAACGTTGTTATGACCTCGTCATACCCACCGCCACCACCCTGGCAGCCGACGATGCACGCATACCCTTTGCCTGGTACACACAGCCTTATGTGGTGCTTCATTTAGTCCCCATGTGGAATTACAAACGCTGGACTATAGAAGGATGGCGCGATTTAATCGCTTATTTTTTAGCAAAACAATGGCAAGTGCTCCTGACCGGTGGTGACCAGGCCAAAGAGCATCACTACTTAGCACAAGTACAATTAGGCTTCCCTAACACCGTTACCAATATCGCCGGCCAACTAAATTTTGGTGAAATCGCCCAATTAATTAAAACCAGTCAATTATATGTTGGCCCAGACACCGCCGTCACTCACTTAGCCGCCGCCACCGGCGCGCCCACGGTCGCACTCTACGGACCTACCAACCCCTTAAAATGGTCACCCTGGCCTCACGGTTATGCCTCAGACCAAAATCCCTTTCACCGCAAAGGCACCCAACAAGTTGGAAACGTCTTATTAATTCAACCCGTAGGTGGCTGTGTACCCTGTCATCAAGAAGGTTGTGGCCGTTTCAAACAAAGTAAAAGCTACTGTTTAGAAGAACTTAAAGCTAACACCGTCATTAGCCTCATCGAAAAATATTTTAGAGATGACAATTTTTCGCAAATTGTCACCTCTTAGATTTGACAACTTTTCAAAAGTTGTCAAATCTAAAGTTGTCAAATCTACCGTTATCAAATCTTCTCCCTAGATTTGACTACTTTTCGAAAATAGTCAAATCTGCCGTTATCAAATCTTAACTATGGACTCACACGACATTAAATCAAATCTTATCCCCGCCAGCCTCTTACGTCGACTAGGCGCGATCTTATATGACAGTTTTTTGCTCATATCCGTACTCTTTTTTGCCACCGCTTTATTCCAGATAGGATGGCCCGTCGACTCCATCACCATGCCCTGGTTCAGAATTTACTTACTGATTATTAGCTATTTTTATTTTGCCTCTTCCTGGCTATGGGGAGGACAAACTTTAGGCATGATGGCTTGGCGGATTCGCCTACAATCGACTACCGACACTAAAATCACCTGGTGGTCGGCCCTACGACGATTTATGATAGCCATCATCAGCTGGTTAATCTTCGGCTTAGGCTTCTGGTGGGCACTTGGGGATAAACAAAAACGGACTTGGCATGATTTAGCCTCAGAAACTTGGCTAGTTGTCATCCCTAAAAATTCAGAGCAACGCTAACTAACTGCAATCAGACCAAGGTGGGAACGAGAAAAAACCTGTTGGAGTAGAGGCTTTAGCCGGTGGGCCGGCCGCGACGACCTCTACCGGCTAAAGCCTCAATGCCATTAAGTTAAGGAATCGAAAGCTAACGTAGGGTGCATAAGCGATAGCGTCATGCACCATTTTCAGTTTCGGTGTATGACGCTTTGCTTATACACCCTACCTTAACTACCTTAACTTAATGGCATTGAGGCTTTAGCCGCACTGCCATTAAGTCAAGGAAACGAAAGCTAACGTAGGGTGCATAAGCGATAGCGTCATGCACCATTTTCGGTTTCGGTGTATGACGCTTTGCTTATACACCCTACCTTAACTACCTTAACTTAATGGCATTGCGGCTAAAGCCTCTACTCCAACATTCTAATACTCCAACATTCTAAATAGTTTTCTGCTCGTTCCCACGCGGGGCGAACGAGAAAAACCAGCCCTAACCACCCTCTCTTTCTCCCCTCCTTACCAAGGAGGGGTTAGGGGTGGTTAAGAGTGGTTGGGCATAAAGTGAGTCCCTAATTCTAACCAAAACTCTCCTCTCTCCTATTACACTATGAAAGCCCTAGAAAAATCTAACCGCAACCTGAGTGACATTCTAATCGAGCAACGTATTATCAGCAATGACCAATTAAAAATTGCCCTCACTGAGCAAAAAAAGACTCAACTGCCGTTAAACAAAATTCTCGTCACTTCAGGCTTCGTCTCCGAAGCCGTAATGCGCGACTTGCTCAGTCAATCGCTAGGACAAACCAGCGTTGATTTATCAAAAATCGTAGTCGACCATGAAGTTATCCGGCTAGTCCCCAAACCATTAGCCTACCGTTATACCCTACTTCCCATTAGTTTTGACAAAACCGCCAACACCCTAACCGTGGCCATGGCCGATGTATTTAACGTCTTAGCCCTAGACCAATTGGTAGCGACTGTGGGCGGAAATATTCAAATAATCCCCGTGTTAGCCGGGGAAGCCGAAATTATTAATACTTTGGATAATTTATATGGTTTCAATTTATCGATAGATGGCATTCTCACCGAAATTGAAACCGGTCAACAAGATTATCAAAGTTTTTTAGCCACCCGCGATGAATACAGTCAACCTTTTGTCCGCTTAATCGATGCCCTGCTCTCAGATGCCGTCAAACGTAGTGCTTCCGATATTCACTTTGAACCAGAAAAAGGATTTCTGCGCATTCGCTACCGCACCGATGGCGTGTTACAACAAATTCGTAGTTTGCATAGAAATTACTGGTCCGCCATGGCAGTCCGCTTAAAAGTCATGGCCGGCTTAAATATTGCCGAAACTCGAATTCCACAAGATGGGCGTATTACTTTAACTTTGGCCGGTCGTGCCATTGACTTTCGCGTTTCGGTCCAACCCACCGTTTTTGGTGAAAATATCGTGTTACGGATTTTAGACAGTCAAAAAGGCATTATGGCCATCGACCAACTCGGACTCACCGCGGACAATTTAAACGCTTTACGCTTAATGATTGCACGCCCGGAAGGAGTGATTTTAATGACTGGTCCTACGGGCAGTGGCAAAACCACCACCCTATATTCGATCTTAAGACACCTGAATAATGAACAAGTGAATATTATGACGTTGGAAGACCCCATCGAATATGTCTTAGGACAAGTGCGACAAACCGCGGTCAATGAAGCCGTCAAATTAGACTTTACTAATGGCATTCGCTCAATGATGCGGCAAGATCCGGATATTATTCTAATCGGTGAAATTCGCGATAAAGATACCGCCGATATGGCCTTTCGCGCCGCCATGACCGGGCATCAAGTCTATTCTACTTTGCATACTAATTCCGCCATTGGTGCGATGCCGCGATTGTCAGACCTTGGCGTGTTACCAGATATTCTGGCGGAAAACATTATTGGCGTGGTCGGGCAACGGTTAGTTCGTAAATTATGTTCAGCGTGTAAACAAGCCTATTCTCCGGACCAGTTACGACGACGTTTATTAGACTTGAGCGCAGACCAAGAAGTATCTCTCTATGGGTCAGGAGGATGTGATAAATGTGAGCAACGGGGTTATAAAGGGCGATTTGCCTTGATGGAAGTATTACGACTAGATGAATCGTTACAAGATTTGATTGCTCATCGATCGACTACTTATGACATCAAACAACACGCGCAACGTCAAGGCTTTCAACCCTTAGCCTTAGATGGCATCCGTCGAGTATTAGAAGGCAGTAGCAGTTTGGAAGAAGTATCGAGGGTGATCGATTTAACCAGTCGTTTAGTTTAATAGGTGCTACGCCCAACCACCCCCAATCCCTCCTTGGTAAGGAGGGGAGACAGAAGGGTGGTCACTCCCCTCCTTACCAAGCTACTCTATGCACACAACTTTATAACAGATTGACTTTATTGTATTTCCGTGATAGTCTCGGGGAATGGGTACAAACCTACTTTGGTGAGAATAACAATCCAA
>BS_KBA_SWE02_21mDRAFT_10000239_pt1 | contig 19904 bp, 21 predicted proteins | sample BalSeasSWE02_21m_FD_9196 | JGI IMG/M metagenome (IMG submission 9196)
TAGATCCTTTTCTGTAACCGCAACAGCCGTCAGGATTCCAACTTCCGGAGGGCATTCTGAATCTGTAAATGTTGAGTTTGAAAATGATTTTGATTTAGCAGAAGTTCGCCAACTACTTAGTGAAACCCCTGGAGTTGTTTTACAAGATAATACCGCAACTAACTTATACCCTATGCCCATCTTCGCTCATGATAAAGATGAGGTTTTTGTAGGACGATTAAGAAGAGATGAAACGCAACCAAACACTTTAAATATGTGGATTGTCGCGGATAATTTACGAAAAGGCGCTGCTACTAATGCTATTCAAATCGGTGAGGCCTTAATTAAAAGAGGTCTTTTATAAAATATTTCCTCTTTTTTAAATCTTTTAAAAGCTTTTACATCAAAATGTAAAAGCTTTTTTTTGCCTATTTTTGTTAAAACATAACATCATGAATAAAATAATTTTAAACTTATTTTTACTTGTATTATTTGTTGCTTGTAAAAATGAATCATCTGACAAAAAAGCGATAGCCGTGAATTATCCCGAAACAAAAACCGTAGATAGTGTTGATACTTATTTTGGAGTTGAGGTAAAAGACCCTTATCGCTGGTTAGAAGATGACAGAAGCAGTGAAACTGAGGCTTGGGTAATATCTCAAAACAAAACTACTTATGATTATTTAGAAAAAATTCCATTTAGAGAAGAACTTAAAAACCGTCTTTCAAAATTATGGAACTATGAAAAACTAAGCGCTCCCTTTATTGAAGGAGCCTATACTTATTTCTCAAAAAATGATGGCCTGCAGAATCAAAATGTCTATTACAGAAAAAAAGGGCAGGGTGAAGCCCAAGTTTTTTTAGACCCCAATACTTTTTCTAAAGACGGCACTATTTCACTGGGAGGCATGAGTTTTTCTAAAAATGGCAAAATACTGGCTTATGCTATTTCTGAAGGAGGAAGTGACTGGCGCAAAGTAATTGTGCTGGATACAGAAACCAAAACCATTGTTGAAGACACCTTAGTTGATATTAAGTTTAGTGGCATTTCTTGGTATAAAAATGAAGGCTTTTATTACTCAAGTTACGATAAGCCTAAAGGCAGTCAGCTATCTGCTAAAACGGACCAACATAAAGTATATTATCATAAACTTGGAACACCGCAAAAAGAAGATCTATTAATTTTTGGCGGGAAACCTGAAGAAAAACATCGCTATATCTATGGAACTGTTACAGAAGACAACAGGTTCTTAGTAATCACACCTAGAGTTTCCACTTCCGGCAATAAGCTTTATATTAAAGATTTATCAATCCCAAATAGTAAACTAATTACTGTTTTAGACCACACTGACAGCGATACTTATGTTTTAGAAAACGAAGGCAGTAAATTATTTCTTGTAACCAACCTTGATGCCCCTAACAAACGTGTTGTAAGTGTTGATGCGTCAAATCCAAAACCTGAGAACTGGGTAGATGTCATTCCTGAAACCGAAAATGTATTGAATATTTCAAAGGGAAGTGGTTATTTGTTTGCTGAATATATGGTAGATGCGCTTTCAAAGGTAAAACAATATGATTTTAAAGGGACCTTTGTTAGAGATATTGAGTTACCTGGTCCTGGTTCTGCTGGAGGTTTTTCAGGAAAAAAAGAGGACACAACATTATACTATTCCTTCACTAATTACAATACACCTTCAAGTATTTACGAATTAAATCCAAAAACTGGTGAAACCGCTCTGTATTGGAAGCCAGCAATAGATTTTAACAGTAACGATTATGNAAGTAATCAGGTTTTTTACACTTCTAAGGATGGTACAAAAATTCCGATGCTTATTACTTATAAAAAAGGCCTTGAGTTAAATGGCCATAACCCAACTATTTTATACGGTTATGGTGGATTCAATATCAGTTTAACTCCTTCATTCAGCATTGCCAATGCTGTTTGGATGGAACAAGGAGGTATCTTAGCTGTTCCCAATTTACGTGGTGGTGGCGAATATGGGCGCAAATGGCATGATGCTGGCATACTTCAAAAAAAACAAAATGTGTTTGATGATTTCATTGCTGCCGGCGAATATTTAATAGCAAACAAATATACTTCCTATGATTATTTAGCCATTAGAGGTGGCTCAAATGGTGGTCTATTAGTTGGTGCGGTCATGACGCAACGCCCCGATTTAGCCAAAGTAGCCTTACCCGCTGTAGGGGTTTTAGATATGTTGCGTTATCACACGTTTACTTCCGGTGCTGGCTGGGCTTATGATTATGGCACTTCTGAACAAAGTAAAGATATGTTTGAATATTTGAAAGGGTATTCACCCGTTCATAATGTTAAAGAAGGAGTGGAATATCCAGCAACTTTGGTGACTACAGGCGATCATGATGATCGCGTAGTACCTGCGCATAGTTTTAAATTCGCCGCAGAATTACAACAAAAACAAACGGGTTTAAATCCAACCTTAATTAGAATAGAAACTGATGCCGGACACGGTGCCGGAACGCCGGTTAGTAAAACCATTGAGCAATATGCAGATATTTTTGGTTTTACCTTGTATAATATGGGGTTTAAAGTCCTTCCAAGTAAAAAAAATGAAAAAATAAAAGGCTAATAAAAAACTTTTTAATACTAAAAATCGCTTGGATTCCGGGCGATTTTTTTATGCTATTTTTGTACTATGCTACAAATTAAAAACATTTCTTTTGGTTATAAAAGTGCCCTTGTACTTCAGCACATTAGTTTTAATGTCAAAAAAGGCGAACACCTTTCTGTAATTGGGGAAAGTGGTTCTGGAAAAAGCACTCTTTTGAAACTCATATATGGTACTTTTGATTTAAATGAAGGACAAATTTTATGGAATGGCACTAAAATTTTAGGGCCAAAATACAACCTCATTATTGGTCCAGAATTCATTAAATATGTGGCGCAAGAATTTGATTTAATGCCATTTATTACAGTTTCAGAAAACATTGGTGAATTTCTGTCTAATTTTTTTCCGGAAGAAAAACAAAAAAGAATTTCTGAACTTTTAGAAGTCGTTGAATTACAGCCCTTCGCCAATACAAAAGTGAAAGAATTAAGTGGCGGACAAAAGCAACGCGTAGCTTTGGCCAGAGCTCTAGCTAAACAACCTGAACTATTATTGCTCGATGAGCCATTTAGCCACATAGACAATTTTAAAAAACAGTCTTTAAGAAGAAGTCTTTTTAAATACCTGAAAGAAAAGGAAATAACATGCATTGTGGCTACTCATGACAAAGATGACGTATTATCGTATTCAGACACTATGATTGTTTTACATGAGGCGAGAATTATTGCCAATGGTACACCTGCACAATTGTTTTATAACCCAGAAACTAAATTAATTGCCTCTTTTTTTGATGAATTTAACCTGATTGATAATAAAATTATATACGCCCATCAACTAGTGGTAGTTAAAAAATCAAATTTAAAAGCGACAGTGATTAAAAGTTATTTTAAAGGAAATTACTATTTAATTGAAGCTGATTTTAAGGAGACAAACATTTTTTTTGAACATCAAATACAACTCGAAAAAAACACCATAGTTTATTTAAAAGTAAACATAGCCGCAAAAATTTCCTGAATGCGTTAGAGAGACATGTATAGATAATTTAGTATTCATAAAAAATACTTCAGGTATGTCCACTTCATTTTTTCTTATGTGCAAATAATTAATATTAAGGTTTTTATCTTTAGAAATGGTTTCAAGAATCCGGTTTTTTAAAGTATCACTTTGTACTATGGCAGAGCTGTTGTCAATTTTCAAACATGTACTATGATAATTTTGTAAAATTTTTGAAACTGCAATTGTATAAATGTGTTTTTCAGAAAAAACAGACGTAGTAAAAAAAGTTGTGTTTTCAATAGTTACTATTCCGTTCGATGTAGAATCAAAATTACATGCCAATTTTAAAGGATTGAAAAACCGTATACCGGATTGCTGAACATGGATTTTATACGCCGCTTCTTTCATACTCCAAAGTAACCAGACGGTCTGGTGTTGGTTTGAAGCATTCGCAATTAATTCCTGTTCATCCGTTGTAAAAACCTTATTTAAAAAACGTGGCCTTTTCCAGTTAGATTCTTTAGCTGCAATTTTTAAATCAACAATATCATTGCCTATCATTTTGCACTTAATTTTCCATTTACTATATCCATGGCTGCTTTTACAGAAAGCATTTTTTCCATTTCATCATTTTCAATTCTAATATCAAAAGCGTCTTCAACATCTAATATGACATCCACTAAGTTTGCTGAATTTATTTTTAAATCCTTTACAAAATCAGTAGCTTCATTTAAGTTTTTGAATGCTTCTTCATCCTGAATGTAGGGCTCAACAATTGATTTTAACTTCGTTATTAATTCTTCTTTTTTCATATAATTTTTTATTCTGAATACTTTTTAAAGATAACACACCCATTGACATCTCCAAAACCAAAACTAGCTTTAATGGCTATATTAAGTTCTCTTTTTAATAGTGTTTTTGGGATTTTTTCTTCATCAATTAAATCCAAAATTTCTGAATGGACATCTTCACAATTAATATTCGGACAAATAAACTGTTCACTTAATTGCAAAATAGTGGCTACACATTCTATACTTCCAGCAGCGGCTAAACAATGTCCAACCATAGATTTTAATGAATTAATATACGGAAAATCTGAGCCCTTTCTGTTAAGTGCTTTGGTCCAATTTTCTATTTCTAAAACATCTTTTGAGGTGGCTGTTAAATGCCCGTTAATAACATCAATGGCATCTGAATTAATCCCTGAATTAGTCAATGCTTCACATATACACCGTTGCACAGCTTCAGCATTTGGGGCTGTCATTGAACCTTCTTTACGTTGCCCTCCAGAATTTAAATCACCTCCCAAAACCTCAGCATAAATTCTTGCTTTCCTTTCTAATGCACTTTCTAAAGATTCTAAAACAAAGGCTCCGGCACCGCTTCCAGGAACAAATCCACTTGCAGAAGCACTCATGGGTCTTGAGCCTTGTTCTGGCGCATCATTATGCTTGTAGGTCATCACGCGCATCGCATCAAATCCTCCCCAAATATAAGGTCCATCATCACTACAGCTTCCTACCAGCATACGCTTTGCTTTCCCAGATTGAATACGGTCAAAACCTAAAATAATCGCCTCTGTACCAGTGTTACAAGCAGAAGAATTAGTACTCACCTGATTGCCTAAGCCCAAAATACCACCCAAAAATGCACTGATTCCACTTGCCATGGTTTGCACAACCACCGTACTTCCCAATCGTTTTACTTCTTTATTATCAAGTTTGTAAATAGCTTCTCTAAACTTTTCTACACCAGAAGTTCCGGTTCCAAAAATAATTCCACTATCATAATCTAATTCACTTTCAGCATCTATTGAAAACCCTGCATCTTTCCAGGCATCCATACCGGCTATACATCCATACAAAATGCCCGAACTATTAAATCCTCGTAATTGTAACGGCGTAAAATACGCCAGTTTTTTTTCTTCAGAAATGTCAGGAATCCCACCTATACAACATGAAAAATCCAGATCTTTTAAATTTTGATGAAAGGTTATTCCAGATGTGCCTTTTTTAATAGCCCTATTAAAGTCAGTTAACCCCACTCCATTGGGAGCCACAACTCCCATACCCGTTATAACGACTCTATGTTTCATGTATTCACTGGTTTTATCATACCCGAAATAAAGCCTCTGCAAACCAATTCTTTCTTTTCATTAAATAATGCCACTTTGCATTTCAATTTATTAAATCTGAAGACTTCTTTTTCTGAAACAACTGTAACTTTTTCATTTGGCAAAACCTTTAAAAAAAAGTCTATTTGACTTGATGTTAAAGCAATTTGGGGTTTAAAATTTTCTGAAATAGACTCTTTCATTAAAAATATGCCTAAACATACTAGGCCAATTTGCGCCATGGTTTCAGTTAATATAACACCTGGTGTAATAGGATTGTTTTTAAAATGGCCCTTATAAAAAAATTCATCTTTCTTAAAAGTATAATGTCCGGTAATGCCTTCATTTGAAATAGTAGTAAGTTCATCAACAAACAAAAATGGTTTTTGATAAGGAAGCAATTTAATGATTTGTTTTGAAGTCATAACGGACTTTTTTACTGTTTAATGAAACCATATGCCCGCGTTCAACCGAGACTTATCTTCAATTTTAATTTATGTGTTCACCCCCATCTACAGGAATAATACATCCGTTAATCCATGAGGCTTCGTCTTTACTTAATAAATAAACCACATTGGCAACATCTTCGGGTGTTGTTAATCTTTTAAATGGATTTCTTAATACTGTATGTTCTTTAATTTTTTCACTTCCAGAAATCAGTCGTAATGACATGGTATCTGTTACTCCTGCCTGAATACAATTGGCTCTAATTCCGAAAGGCGCAAACTCCAGGGCTATGCTTCTGGTAATAGCTTCCAGGGCTACTTTTGCTGCTGACACTGCTGCATAATCTTTCCATGTTCTGGTATTTCCTTCACTTGTAAAACTTATAATTCTGGCATCTTTAGCAAATAAATTTGATTCAAAAATAGCTTTAGTCCAATCATATAAACTAATGGCCATAGCATTAATGGTCAAATTAAAATCATCGTTTTTTAAGCTAGGCCCATCTTCTGAAATCATAGGTTTTAAATTGCCTTTTGCAATACTATGAACCAATACTCTAATTTTTGCATTTGGCTCCATTTGTTGTTGTAATTCTAAAATAATAGCGTCTCTCTTTTCAGCATTTATAGCATCTAAATTGAAAGAAACAAACTGAACTCCTTCGGCCTTTATTTTATTAAACTCAAAAGTGATTTCGGCTTCTTGAAATCTTGAATTTCTATGAACCACACAAATATTCATGCCATGATGAGCCAGTTTTTTTGCAGTAGCTAAACCCAGCCCGCTTGAGCCTCCTAAAATAAGTGCCCAGTAATTGTTGTTTTTAAAATCTTTTACCATTCTAATAAAATACGTTGCGCTGAAAACCCTGGACCAAAACTTAACATTAAGCCTTTCTCTCCTCTTGGTAATTTTTTATCCATAAACCGTTCTAAAACATAGAGTACCGTTGCACTACTCATATTGCCGTACAATTTAAGAACTTCTCTAGTATCATCAATGTTTTTTCCTAGTGCCCCAAATAATTCTTCAACTGTTTGAACAATTTTTTTCCCACCAGGGTGAAAAATAAGATGGTCAATATTTTGAATGGTTAACCCATTTCGCTCTAAAAAAGGATGCACAATCTGTGGAAAATGGTCAGAAATCGTTTGAGGTACTGCTATATCCAATATCATTTGCAACCCCGAATTTACCAACTTAAATCCCATCATGTGTTCAGCATCATAAAAGTGATACATGGCTTCATCCATAATTTCCGGACCTTCTTCATTTTCATATGAAGACAAAATAACACTGGCGGCGCCATCACCAAAAATAGCAGCGCTTACAATATTTGCCATTGAAAAATCATCTAACTGAAAAGTTGCCGTTGGTGACTCCACCGCAATCACAGCCGCCCTCTTGTTGGGGTTGGCCTTTAGAAAATTTTTCGCATAAATTATGCCCGAAACTCCAGCTGCACAACCCATTTCGGTAACCGGTAAACGGACAATATCCTGATTCATTTTTAGCCGATTAATTAAATAAGCATCTAATGAAGGTATCATAATGCCTGTGCAACTCACGGTAATAATATAGTCTATATCTACTGGTTTCAGATTTGCTTTTTTAAGAGATTTTATAAGGGCACTTTCTGCCAGTTTAATTACTTCTCTAACATAAATATCGTTTTTTTCCTCAAAAGATGTATGTAAAAAAACGTCTTCAGCATCCATAATAGAATAGCGCCTATCCACCCCTGCATTTTCAAAAATTTTAAGAACTTTTCGCTTATAGCGTTCATCTTGACCAGACAACCAAACTTCCAAATATGGTAAAATATCTGAGGTTGTCCTTGTATATTTAGGAAGTTGTTTTGCGACTGCTGTTATTTTTACACTCATTATTTTTGAATTATCCATTGATACCGAAATGCCCATTTCCATTTAATTTGAGGCCTTACTTGTAATTTTTTTGAAAAATTTTCTAATTCTTTACGTTTAAATCCTCGCAAAATAGACGTCAATCCATCTTCAATAATCATCTTATTTTTTATAGTTAAACATACCAATTTGAATAAATAATACGCCATGGGATGTCGGTGCAAATCATTTACAACAATACCTAATTTTGCTCTCTTTTTTAAGGATGAAAGCAAATCTATAATTTGGTCTTCTTTAAAATGATGTAAAAACAAGGTTGTTAAAACAATGTCACATTTCACCGATTCAAACTCTTCTGAAAAAACATCACAATTTATAAAGCTAATTTCAGGATAATTTTTTGATATTTCTCTGGCATAAACGGTCGCATCTTTATTGGCATCAATCCCAATAAGTTTAAATAAATACCCTTCCTTTTTACCATATTTTGATACTTTGCGTAGGATATCACCACCACCACAACCTAAATCCACAATTATTATAGGCTCTCTTTTCGGATGATTATTAATTACTTTTTTTAATCCATTTAGTGTTACTTTATTCCCGCCAAGCCATTTATTAATATGAGCTAAGGTATTTAAAGTATTGCGTAAAATTTTCCCACTTATGGAAAAATCATCCATAATTTCGGTAGCATCTGTTCTTAGTTTTGTACTTCTTATTAAGCTCATTTTATAAGCATTGGTTTACCGTGGGTTTGTTTTATAATTTTTTGTGTTAGTTTGGGAACTTCAATCAAAACCCTTAGCAATATTTCGGCTAATTGATTGTTGCTGAAAAGTTTCGCTACAATATGCCCCACCTTTAAACGTGTTCTGAACTCCTTATTCCAAGACCTTTTATAAGCCTTTTCCATTGCTGTTCGAGATATTTTTTTTCCTTGAATAAATTCAATAATTAATGTTGATGCTATTTGCGCACTTCTAATGGCCATACTCATGCCATTACCACACAAAGGATGTATCATCCCTGCTGTATCACCACACATAATAATGTGATTTTCTACAGGGTTCTTCCTTGAAAATGAAATTTGACTTATGGTTAATGGTTTATCAAAAACAGGCATCGAATTTTTAAAAATAGCTTTTAAATAGGCGTTTTTAAAAATAACCTTTTCTTGAAACTCATCAATATCTTTATATGTTTTAAATGCCTCAAAATCTGTTATGTAACATAAATTGATGATATCGTTTTCAACTTTTGAAACACCACAATAACCTCCTTTGAAATTGTGTAGGGCTACTAAATCTTTTGGGAAATCGCCTTTAACATGTGTTTTTACAGCTAAAAATGGTGATTTTTTTTTAATAAAATTTCTATCTAAGGTTACATCAATCGCTGAGCGTTTACCATAAGCACCTATAACTACTTTGGATTTAAAAATACTTTTGTTTTTTGTGTCTACTAAAAATTCATCATTCAAATACTGAATATTTATAACTGAGTCCTGTAGTGTTAGAACTTTACATCTCTTTACTTCTTCAAATAGCGCATTATCTAAAGCATAACGGCTTATGCCAAAACCACCTAATGGTAAATTACTTTTTAAAAGTTTATTATTGGAAGTAGAGAGTTCGAACCGAGTGATTTTTTGAGCCCCTAGGTTGAAAACATTAACCCCTAAGTAGCTTAAATATGGTAAAACTTCATTAGAAATATATTCCCCGCAAACTTTGTGTTTTGGGTAGTTGTTTTTTTCAATAACCAATATTTTTAACTCGTATTTTGATAAATGAATGGCACTGCATAACCCTGCCAATCCACCTCCTACAATAATAACATCAAATACTTGAGGTTTTTGATTCACTCTTTCCTTTTCTTAAATCAATTTTTACTAAAGGTAAGTGTATTTTATATAAGATTGAAATTATATCACTTTTGAAATAGTAAATTGAGCGTCTCTAAAAACAATCGTGTCACCAGGCTGTTTTCCAACTAAAAGTATTCCAATTGGTGTATCTACAGCAATGGCATAAAATTGTTGATTATTTGCTGATATAGTCCCTGCGCTAATACTTATAAAGTAATTTGACTTTGTGGTATAAACAACACTGCCTAAGCACACTGTTTCTAAGGTTTTATTTAATTCTATTTTTCTTAAAATATCTTTTGTTTTTTGAATTTCGCTCAGTTGATTACATGCCTTTTCTAAATCAATTTGTAACATGGCTCGCCCGGTTTCGTGCTTATCGCCGGCACTGCTTTTTGTTTCAGAATCTAAAGACTCTTGAATATCATTTATGGTGCTTTTTATGATTAATAAGCGGTGTTCTATAAAATCAGAACATTGATTATATAGTTGCTTTTTAAGCTCAAGTTTACTTTTCATTCTTATGATTATAGTCTAATGGCCCAAAGAAATTCATTTGACGCACAATCCAGTTTTTTCTGCCTTGTATATAATTTGTTGCTGGATTAGCTCTATAACGTAATGGGTTAGGAAGAATAGCTGCTATTGCAGCAGCTTCGTTTCTGTTCAATTTGATAGCAGGTTTTTTAAACCAGAATTGGGAAGCTGCCTCAACTCCATATATCCCATTGCCCATTTCAATACTATTTAAATACACTTCCATAATGCGCTCTTTAGACCAAAATAATTCAATAAGAAACGTAAAATAAACTTCTAAACCTTTTCTAAACCAACTTCGCTGTGGCCACAAAAAGACATTTTTAGCGGTTTGCTGGCTGATAGAGCTAGCGCCTCTAATTCTTTTACCCTTTTTATTGTGTTTTACAGCCTTTTCAATAGCTTCCATATCAAATCCATTGTGAGCTAAAAAATTTTGGTCTTCACTACAAATAACTGCTAATTGTAAATTTTTTGAAATGGCTTCAATTGGAACCCAATCGTGTTTTAAAACAAGTTTCTTGTCATCCTGTAATTGCTCTATATTTCTGATTAACATTAAAGGGGTAATGGGTACCGGTACCCACTTGAAGAATATAACTACGACTATGGAAAATGCGAATAACCAAAGTATTAATCTAAGAATGAATTTAAAGAATCTCTTAATCATTTTAATCTATTATTGGAACAGCTGATATTATAAAATGCCATTTAACAACCTTTACAAAGTAATCCATTTAATTTAAAAACTCAACAACTATTTTTAAAGTAATCTGGAAGTCTTTTTATAAACTACATTTCTTTTCTCCAGATAATTCATGAAATAATTAAAACATACTTCGTGTTTACCAACTAATTCAGGAGGAAAAACGCCTTTCTCAGTAAAGAGACCCTCTAAGAATAAATTGGCGGCAGCTGTTGCTGTATATCCTGTTGTTCTGGACATAGAAGCTGTATTTGTCTCAGAATTATATTCATCATACAAATTATAAACCACCTCTTCCAATGCTCCGTTTTTATTTTTACCCTTTACAGTGACCCTCATAACGGTCAATTCTTCTTCCTTCTCCCCAAGCTTCCATTCATTAAACAAAATTTTACTTGTAAAATCTAACGGAGATATTTCATTGCCTTTAATTTTAATTTTATCATTGCTGAAAAATCCGCTTTCTTTTAAAACCCTTATGTATTCAACATGTCCCGGGTAACGCAATGTCTTTTCTTTCATGTTAGGAATATGAGGCATGGTATAAATGATTGATCTTAAGCCATCAGAATTAAATGACTCTAAGGTTCCCACTTTATCAAAATCCACATATTCACAGTCTGTTAATGGTTCTCTTATAACTTCGTGTCCATTCTCGACGTATCTGGCCGGACGCGTATATTCTTCAATAACATCAATTGGAGAGAATGGGGCTTTATAACAAAATGGCCATTTTTTTATCTTTGGCAGTCCTCCAACCAAACATTCAAAATCTGTCAATTCCATTTTTTCGTTATAATAGCCTAAAATAATATTATCCATTCCAGGAGCAACGCCGCAATCAACAATAGCTGTTACCTTTTTCTCTTTTGCCAAAGCATCTAAATCCAACGCGTTTTCCGGAAAAAATGAAATATCTATAACATTCCTTTCATTTTCTATAATGGTTTTTAAGGTTTCAAAACCTAAGTATCCAGGAACCGCACAAATAACTAAATCTTGTTTAAGAATGGCTTTCCTAAGGTTTTCTTTATTGGTAACGTCTAGTTGTTCAACATTTAAAGCGCGACATTTTTCTTTAACTTTGTCTAATACGCCTTGATTGAGATCTGTTAATGTTACGTTATGTTTTTTTGACAGATCAATGGCCATAGCGCTACCAACCATACCTGCTCCTAATACTATTATATTACTCATGTTGTTGCTTTTTAAAGGAAATTGGAAATTAAAAAAATAACTCTGGAAGTGATAAACAGCTATAATCCTGGAATGAATACCCAGGGCATGGCATTTATTTGAGTTATTTTGTTTTCTAACATTAGCTAAATGTATTGATTATTTGATTAAAAAAACACCTGTTTCTTCTAAAATTTATTGATATAATTACTTATTACTTTAACATAAAAAATAAAAAAACTCCGAAATTTCTTTGGGAGTTTTTAGTTTTTATTCTTCTATCTGTTTTTCCATGACAAAGTCTTCCATAAACTTGGTAGTATAATTGCCTGCTAAATAATCCGGGTGTTCCATAAGTTGTCTGTGAAATGGAATGGTTGTTTTGATGCCTTCTATGACAAACTCTTCTAAAGCACGTTTCATTTTGTTGATTGCCTCTTCACGCGTTTGAGCGGTGGTAATCAATTTAGCTATCATTGAATCATAATTTGGCGGAATGGTGTAACCAGCATAAACGTGGGTATCTAAACGCACTCCGTGGCCTCCTGGGGCATGTAGGTGGTGATTTTACCTGGTGATGGTCTAAAGCCATTATAAGGGTCTTCTGCATTGATTCTACATTCAATAGCATGCAGTTTTGGGGTGTAATTCTTTCCGGAAATTGGCACACCAGCGGCCACTAATATTTGTTCACGTATTAAATCAAAATCAATCACTTGTTCGGTAATGGGATGTTCCACCTGGATACGGGTGTTCATTTCCATAAAATAAAAATTTCTATTTTTATCTACTAGAAATTCAATGGTTCCGGCGCCTTCATATTTAATAAATTCTGCCGCTTTTACAGCTGCATCACCCATTTTAGTGCGCAATTCAGTNGTCATAAAAGGAGAAGGTACTTCTTCTGTTAATTTTTGATGACGNCGTTGNATAGAGCANTCTCTTTCTGATAAATGACAGGCTTTTCCGGTGGCGTCTCCAACCACTTGAATTTCAATGTGTCTTGGTTCTTCAATAAGTTTTTCCATGTACATTCCATCATTCCCAAAAGCAGCTTTAGCTTCTTGACGCGCAGAATCCCAGGCATCTCTTAATTTTTCAGGTTTCCAAACGGCACGCATACCTTTACCACCACCACCAGCTGTTGCTTTCAGCATCACTGGATATCCTACTTCAACCGCTAATTTTTCACATGATTCAAAATTTTCTATAATGCCATCACTACCTGGCACACAAGGTACTCCTGCAGCCTTCATAGTGGCCTTTGCAGAAGCTTTATCTCCCATTCTGTCTATCATTTCTGGAGAGGCTCCAATAAATTTAATGCCATGTTCTCCACAAATTTTTGAAAATTTAGAGTTTTCGGACAGAAACCCATATCCTGGGTGAATAGCATCTGCATTGGTAATTTCTGCAGCTGCTATAATATTTGACATTTTTAAATAAGACTCCGTACTTGAGGGTGGCCCTATACAAACCGCTTCATCAGCAAATTTAACATGTAAACTTTCTGCATCTGCCGTAGAATAAACAGCAACCGTTTTAATGCCCATTTCTTTACAGGTTCTAATAACACGCAATGCTATTTCTCCTCTATTGGCAATTAGTATTTTTTTAAACATAACTTCAGGTATTAAAAATTTCAAATTCCAATCGCCCAATTCCAAATAATGGATTTCGGTATTTGTGTATTGGAATTTTTAATGGTTATGACGGATCTACTAAAAATAATGGTTGATCAAATTCTACAGGTGAAGAATCATCAACTAATATTTTAACAACTTTTCCAGATACTTCGGATTCAATTTCATTAAAAAGTTTCATAGCCTCAATAATACAAAGCACATCGCCTTCTGAAATATTTTGACCCACCTCAACAAACAATGGCTTGTCTGGTGCCGGTTTTCTGTAAAAAGTTCCAATAATTGGCGACTTTATAGTAATGTATTTTGAATTGTCATCTGCTTTTGGCGCCGACACCGCAGGTGGTTGTGTTTCAAGATGAGCGCCAGAGTCTGCTGCCATAGAGACCAATGCCTGTGGCATTTGTGCTACCGGTGCATATTGTAATGTAGTAGTTTCTGGATCTGAACCTGTTTTGATAGTGATTTTAATATCCTCCATCTCAAGTTTAACTTCACTTGCTCCTGATTTAGCAACAAACTTGATTAAGTTTTGAATATCTTTTAAATCCATAGTTTTGGTTTTAAATTAGTTAGTTAGTATTATGAATTATATGCCCATTTTAGATAAATGGATCCCCAATTAAATCCGCCTCCAAAGGCAGCAAATATTAAATTATCACCCTTTTTAAGTTGTGATTCGTAGTCATTTAACAATAACGGTAATGTCGCAGAGGTGGTATTACCATATTTCTCAATATTCATCATCACCTTGTCTTCCTCTAACTCAATCCGTTTGGCAGTGGCATCAACAATACGCTTGTTTGCCTGATGAGCAACCAACCAACTGACATCTTTTTTGGTTAAATTATTTCTCTCTAAAATTTTCACTGTAGCATCTGCCATATTAAAAACAGCATTTTTAAATACCGTTTGTCCTTCCTGAAAGGCAAATTGTTTTTTGTTCTCTATGGCTTCAACTGTTGAAGGGTAAGAGGACCCTCCATAGGTGGCTTGTAAAAATTCTCTCCCAGTACCATCACTTCTTAAATACTCGTCTTGTAACCCTAAGCCCTCCGTATTTGGTTCAAAGAGTACGGCGCCACCTCCATCTCCAAAAATAATACAAGTCGCTCTATCTTCATAATTAACCATTGAAGACATTTTATCCGCTCCAATTAAAAGAACATTTTTATACCTGCCAGACTCAATATATTTAGCGGCAACAGACATTCCAAATAAAAAACTTGAACAGGCTGCATCTAAATCAAATGAAAACGCATTAACAGCTCCAATATTTGAGGCTGTAAAAGCCGCCGTTGACGCTGCTTTCATATCTGGTGTTGCAGTAGCAACAATAATAAGTTCTATGCTTTTTGGGTCAATCCCTTTTTTACTAATAAGATTTTGGGCTGCTTTAATGGCTAAGTAAGAAGTGCCTTTGCCTTCCTCTTTTAGTATTCTTCGCTCTTTGATACCTGTTCTAGAAGTTATCCATTCGTCATTTGTATCAACCATGGTTTCAAGAATCTGGTTAGTTAATACATATTCAGGGACATATGCTCCTACAGCTGTAATTGCTGCTGATATTTTACTCATAACTTTATAGTTAATTTGACCAAAAAATCGTAAAAATTGACAAAAACATTGAAAAATTTGTTCAAAATACTAAATTTTGGTCTAATATAGTGCAAATTAAGACGTTTTTGACTTAAAGAAAAACTTATCATAAAAAAAACGCTCACATGTGAGCGCTTGATTATTTCAGTTTCAATTTTTTAAGCTACGTTTTCTACCGCTTCAGTATTGTCAATTAAAACTTGACCTCTGTAATAAAGTTTACCTTCATGCCAGTGTGCTCTGTGATATAAATGAGCCTCCCCTGTGGTAGGACAAGTTGCAATCTGTGGCGCAGTTGCTTTGTAATGAGTTCTTCTTTTATCTCTTCTTGTTTTAGAGATTTTTCTTTTAGGATGTGCCATTTTCTATATTTATTTATCCGTTAATAGTTTCTTTAATGTATTCCAACGAGGATCAATTTCCTTATTATCTTCTTTTTGTTCATCGTCAAGCTTCGGGCTTAACTCTTTTAGTTTTTCAAGTATGTCAGAACTTAAAGTTCCATCTTCCACTCCGGGGTGAATGCGTTTAATTGGTACCGATAATACTATTAACTCATATATATACTGTTGAATATTGATTTCATAGGCTCCNTGTGGAAGCACTAAAATATCAATATTTTCATCATTATATTCGTCNCCAAAATTTACCACTAAATCAAATTCATTATTTATGTTTTGATTAAAAGGCTCATTGGTAATATCACAATTAATATTAACAGTCCCTGAAATTTTAAAATTCAGCTCCAGTAAGGTNGTGTTTTTCAATAAAGTCACATCAACTTTTACATTGGCATCATTAAAATCTTCATACTCAAAATATTCAAAGAACGCTTTCTCAATTTTATAGTCGTAATGATGAGTTCCTATTTTTAACCCTATAAAAGGAATTGTAAACTCTTTTAATGGCTTCATTATCACTTCTAATTTGAGCCTGCAAATATATAAATTTTTAATTTATGCTACAGCACTTATAAACATTTTTTTGTTTATAATTTTTTTCCTGCTTGTTTTAACGAATTTGATGTAAGCTGTTCATAATCAAATCTGTTTTTAAATATTTGCAATGCTGTGAATACGGCTTCTTTAAAAGAATTCTCATCGGCTATGCCTTTTCCCGCTATTTCATAGGCTGTTCCGTGATCTGGAGAGGTTCTGATTTTATTTAAACCCGCCGTAAAATTAACCCCTTGACCAAAAGATAAGGTTTTAAAAGGAATGAGTCCCTGATCATGATAAGATGCGATAATGGCATCAAAATTTTTATAATTATTAGATCCAAAAAAACTATCAGCTGCGTAGGGGCCAAAAACAAGCTTCCCTGAATCTTTAATTTTCTTAAGAGTAGGGCGCATAATGGCATCGTCTTCATTCCCTATCACGCCATTGTCTCCTGTGTGAGGATTTATTCCTAAAACTGCTATTTTGGGTCTGTTTATTTTAAAATCTTTAAGCAGGGTTTCATAAACCGTATTTATTTTTTGCTCAATTAAGTTTGCTGAAATCTTTACAGCAACGTCTTTTACGGGCACGTGATCTGTCAATAACCCTACCCGTAAATTTTCTGTTACCATTAACATTAAACTTTCTCCTTCCAGTTCTTGTGCCAAATAATCTGTATGCCCAGGAAAATTAAATTCTTTTGACTGGATATTATGTTTATTAATTGGCGCTGTAACCAAGACATCAATGCTATTGTTTTTTAAGGCTTTNGTGGCCTCTTGTAATGATTTAATAGCATATGCGCCTATTTTAAAATCTTCCTGGCCAAATTCAATTTTTACAGGTTCGTTCCAGCAATTCAAAACATTAACTCTCCCAAAAACAAGTTGATTTAATTGGTTAATGTCATTAAAGTTGATTTCAGATTTAAAATGCGTCTTTAAAAAGGCCATCACTTTTGACGAGGCAAAAATTACCGGCGTACAAAACTCTAAAACCCGTGAGTCTTCAAAGGTTTTTAAAACAACTTCTCCACCAATCCCGTTTAAGTCTCCTATTGATATTCCAACTATTATATTTTCTGATTTCTTCATTAAAAAAGATAACTTTTGTTTGTAATTTTGTTATTGCAAATTTAACCAAATAAACAGACAATAATATGTTTACAGGAATAATTGAAGATATGGGAATTGTTACAGGATTAAAGAAGGATTTAGGCAATCTCCATATTTCAATAAAAAGCAATCTCACCCCAGAATTAAAAATTGATCAAAGCATGGCTCATAACGGGGTTTGCCTAACGGTAGTTGATATTATGGATGATGTCTATACTGTAACGGCCATTAAAGAAACCTTGGATAAATCAAATCTTGGCACTTTAAAGATTCACGATAAAGTAAATTTAGAGCGTGCCATGAAACTTGGAGACAGGCTTGATGGTCATATGGTTCAGGGCCATGTAGACCAAACCGCGGTTTGCACCAAGGTTGAAGAAACCAATGGCAGCTGGATGTTCAGTTTTAATTATGATTCAAAATTAAACAATATCACTATAGAGAAAGGATCTATCACTGTTAATGGTACCAGCTTAACGGTAGTAGATTCAAAAAAGGATAGTTTTAGTGTGGCTATTATACCTTATACTTATGAACACACGAATTTTTCTACCTTTAAAAAAGGATCCATCGTTAATTTAGAATTTGATGTGTTAGGGAAGTATGTTTCTAAGCTGATTGAGTTGAAAAAGTAACTATTTGTTACTTAATATTTTTTTTACACCATAAAAGATAGCAAAACAGGCTCCTAACAATATACCTCCGTCAATAGGCAAGCCAGGCGGCGGCGGCGGCAAAGGCGGTGGTGGCTTTGTTGATTGAGCCATGCATACAAAACTTATTAATACAAATAAGATTGAGGCTAAAAGTCTTTTATTTTGTATTTTCATTACATCGCAAATGTATAAAAAAAAGCGAGTAAACAATAAAATTAAGTTATTTTTCATCAAAAAAATGTCTGTAAAAGGGGTCTTTTCATCGACAAAATACCTATTTGAATTGTTCAATCTTTAAGAGAAAACGCCATTTTATTCATAAAATTATACTTGAATGAATAAATAATCCCTCATCTTTTCATTACCAAACAAATATAGAGAAATATTAACGATATCAAAGTTTTAGATTGTTTCTTGTTTTTCACCGTTTTTAAAATAAAATAGTTCTCTCAACCTATAATATGATTCCCTGTTAAAAAATAAAAACGGAGAGGTTTTGTAAAACCTCTCCGTTTAAAATATGTACTTATAACTATTTTATTGTCTCACTAATTTCAAGCTAGACGACCCGTTAGCGGTATTGATTTTAGCAAAATATAAGCCTGATTTAAGACCTGAAGCATCAATTTTAGCTTCCATTGCATTAGGAGCTAAAGTTAATACTTGTTTTCCTAAAATATCAAATACCTGAATAGAAGACATCTTGATGTTTTTAGTTTTAACCGTCCAGCTATCTTGTGCTGGATTAGGATATATTGTAAAGCCTTCTTTCCAAAGGTTGTCATCAGTACTTAAAGCACATGCATCACCAACCACATAAGAGAAATACTTAGTAACGGCCAATCCACCAGCAAAAGCAAACTTACACGCATAAGTAATAGTCGCTCCTGGTGTTTGCCCGGTAATTGTTCTGGTAAAAATTTTACCAGAAGTATTAGTCATGTTTAATTCACTGAAAGGTGATTGTTTCCATAAATAAGCGCTAACATCTGTTTTATTATCAAGTAATTCAAATGTAAAGGTTACATCCGTTCCAGAAGTAGTAAAATTATAATTATATCCTACTCCAAAAGAACCTTGTCCTGGCAAGGCCTCGGTTGAAGAACCAGAGCAGTTTGAATTTGAACTGGAAAGCGTCGTTGCTTGGATCACTATAGGGTTGTTAGCTGCTGTATTTCCCGCTAAGTCACTTGCAGACACATTAAACGTGTAGGCTGTATCTGGTATTAAACCAGTTATAACAAATGTTTTTTGGCTTCCAGAAGGCCCCGTAGNAGACGTGTTATTTGCGCCATATGTGACCGCATAAATAACAGANCCNGAATCATCTGATGCATTTAAAAGCAACTCTACTGAAGTCGCTGTAACAGCACCCAAAGTTGCTGTAAAGTTATCAGGTGCCTGCACATCATTAGCACCGCTACAATCTGAACCGACTACATAACTTATGTATTTTGTAACAGAAAGTCCACCAGCATAAGCAAACTTACAGGCATAATTGATAGTTGTTCCTGTCGACAATCCACTTAATGTTTTTGTGAAGATATTTCCAGATACCTGATTCATCAAAGATTCAGCAAAAGGTGTTTGCTGCCATAAATAAGCAATAACTCCCGATTTATCTATATCCAGCAATTCAAAGGTTACTATCACATCGGTTCCTATGGTTTCAA
>BS_KBA_SWE02_21mDRAFT_10000240_pt1 | contig 19842 bp, 51 predicted proteins | sample BalSeasSWE02_21m_FD_9196 | JGI IMG/M metagenome (IMG submission 9196)
TGGTGAGCTTTTCTGAAGTCGCCTATGTGGAGTGTTGAGTTTTTCACAAAAGCTCCTTTACCAAGGAAGAGATTCTTATAGTGCCCTTCACAAAGTCGTCAATGTTTCGATTGCATTCAGTACCGCTATTAGGGTATACATAAAATACAAAGCCGCCACTGATCTTTACTATGGTTATTAACTCATCGCCTATGAAGTGATAGCCATTACTCTCGGTGAGAAACATGTCCCCAACTTTCATAAAAGCTCTCTCATAAGGCTAGAAGCCTCGTACAGAAGCCATCCACAGCTCAAAGTGCTTTGATTAGGGTCGTACGTGATTATATGTCCATCCAAATGCAGAACTTGTATAACAGAAGGAAGTTCTACTACATACCCTCTTAAAAAAGGGTCTACCATATAATACTTTCCAACGCTCACTTCACTCATAGGCATAAGTCCCTCCAAAAGAAAAAAGGGGAGTATTTCATCCCCTTTCTACTGTAGCATAAATTTCTTAAAAAGGCTAGTTGCCCTTTTCCAAGTCAGCGGTGATTTCCATCTGAACGAACTCAAGCTTTCCACCAGAAGAAAAATCTCCAAGCTCTTTCTCGTACTGCTTCTTGTCGATGACGCCTTTCTCAAGCAGTCGATTAAGCTTGGCTTCTGGACGAGACACGTAAAGCGTCTTGCCAGTCATGTCAACTCCGTTGATGATGATCTCAGCCTTGTTGTCAAGCTTGAAGATGTAAAGCTTGCGCCCTTTCTCGTCAGTCTTGTATTCGCCCTTGAGCATGTTGCCCTCTTCGTCGAATTGTGTTTGGAAGTTAAGACTTCCTAGTTTTACGTACTTACTCATTAGATACTCCTTCCGTTGGGTTTTCAATGTTTTGCTGACTATGGCTGAAGCTTGCAAGAATTCCTTCGATAGCCGACTCTGTGCCGATAGCAACCAAGCTGTCAGAGATTCTCTTCCAAACTGTGATAGCCACTCGAAGCTCAGGCTCTGAGTTGTCAAACTCAATGTCCTGAAGCGGATAAACCGCCATGGCGTCCATGAGTCTAGTCTTCTGACCGTGCTTAAGGATTGATCTGGCATTTTTGAACGCTTCTTGGTCGTTCAAAAGGTTTCTCATAAGAAGCTCTGTGACTTCTGACTTAGGTACTACTCTGGGTGCATTTTCCATTATAAATCCTCTGAGTTAGATGTTGTCACTGGTGGGTTTCTTCGGAAAGATCCTCGAGCCGCCGGAGCAGGAGTTTCAGCTTTTACTCCCTGAGCAACTACTGTGAGCTTTGCTGCAGGGATGGAAGTTGTCTTTCCAACCTTGTCGTGAGAAGATGCGTCACTATCTTCCGCAGCCATTCCTGCAATCGCTTGGATTGAGTATCTGCGAAAATAACTTAAAATAGCTCCGCGACTCTGTGCAGCATTCGTACCTTTCATCTCGAATTCAATAAGCTCCATACTTCCCTTAATGTATTGTCCGGACTTGTGCAGGAGCATTGTTACAAGAGCGTTACCAGAGCCGAACTGGGAGATGGAAAAACCAAACTCCACAAGCAAAGGCTTAAGCACATCCAGAGTCGAAGCAAGATCAGCATAGTTGTATCCATAGCTCTTTGAGTCCTTGCCAACATGAGGGAGTTTTCCCTGAAGTGCGGACAAAGCTGGCGCAAGCTGGTCTAAATTTTCTGAGTGCTGAAAATTATCCATACTAAACCCCCAGCAAGCGAAGAGTGCTTTCTAACGCTTCTTTGTTAGCTGCTGCAATAGAGTCAGCAATAGCAGGGATTGACACTTTCTTAGTGATAATCGGTCCCTTGCCTTCTTTGCCAGCTTCAAAAATAGTGAGCTGTAAAGTAGATGCGAACTTGTTGGCAATGCCTGAGTTGCTCTGGTTAAAGCTTAAATCAAAGCCTCCACCTTCGGGTACTAATTTCTTAATTCTGTTTGCAAATTTCCTATCCATTTTTTTTCTCCTTTAAATGGTTTAAGTTGTCTTTGTTCATAATTTTACTAACGAGGAACTTCTTAGCCTGATACATAGCAAACTCGTGGTTGCTTGGGTAAACAGACTCAATAGAGCTTATCTTAGCAGCTTTTGAGTCAAAGTCAAACTTTAGTTCAACAAACTGGAACTTTCCTTCTAAATCCTGTATGATAGAGAATCCGGTGCCAGCTAGGTCTGTCTCAGAAGCCACCTGCTTGGCTTCAACGCCTTGCATCTGCTCAAGTTTTTCTTTAAGCTGGGAAATGATTTCCACAAGCTCTTTCTTTGTTTTGCTTTCTAGGTCTTTGCTCACGATAACTCCTTATATAATTGACAGGCGTATATAATCTTAACATCTTCCGACTCGCTGGGAGGAGGAGTATCAAATGACCCATACCCATCACTTGCTCTATCCCACCTATCATTGCAGCAATTGCAGTCTAAACCTTTAGCAACGCCGTCAAAGTAAATCCCGTGCTGCTCAGCTATTGCATCTGCCACTTCAGAAGAAGGAGCTTGTACGTATAAATACATAGGCATGTGCTCTTCGTAATGACCGCCCGGATTGCTTTGTCTGAATTCGTAAAACTTCATAGAAGCTCCTTTATAAGGGACGACGCTGGTATAATATCCACAGCTCTTACCCAATGTGATGATTTTGCTGCTAGTTGGTACGAATAAAAACCATGCACATCATCATATTCTTTATTAATAATAGTGTAAGCAATCCCTAAAACTCCATCAAAACCGTATACTTTCCTAGCACTTTCCAAAGGAATAACTTCATCTCCAACTTTAAACTCTCTCTGGTCTTTTTGTAATTCCACTTGAATCTCCACTCCAGCACAGTTTATAGAATTTATAATTTATCTCTCCAAGAATTATTATCATAAGTGTAATCAAACGAGTTTCTCTTGGTACAATTCTCGTGTTCAGTCAATACCTGCATATTCCAAGGAACATGAAGACCGCAAACTTTATCATTTACAAAAGGTATTATATGGTCTATATGCCTTTTTACACCATCTAACTTTTGAAGATCTGCTGCGATCTTATTCAAATCTATAATAGCATCTAAGTGTGTTTGTGTCAACCACCTAGGACAAGCTTTCTTTTTAGCAGCTCGTCTCTTCTGAGATATAGCCCGATACACTTGAGGCTTAGCTTTTCTATATTTAGCACATCTATCAGCACTCACTCCAGCAGGTAGGTTTTTAGCATACAATCTGTTCTTACGCCTATGCTCCTCTATATTTTCCTTATAAGAACACAACCTATCTTCCCTAACTTTTAAATAATAATTCTTTCCGTTTTCTCTTATCCTATCTTTATTATTCCTAGAGTATTCTTTTTTATAAACTTTATGATATTGTGCAATTTTATCTTTATTATCACTTATATATTTTTTTATTTCGCACTTATTACGCTTGCGATATTCTCTACCTTGCTCAATAAGCTTTTCTTTATTTTTTGCACGATAAACCTTTCTAGCTTCCTTATTCCTTTTATGCCAAGCTTTTGTTGTAAGATTTTTACGAATTCTTTTTTCTTCTTCGGTCATCTCTTATATAATCCTTCCATGCTACCCTTCCAACACAACTTGTAATAAGGGCAAATTTTACCATAACTAAAACAGTCTTTCGGATTGTCTTTCTTAACAAACACGTCCTGCGCTATATTATCCAACTTAATTCCAATCTTGTCAAACACTATCTGCTTCTGCTCTTCGCTTATCTCGTCTTTTATAACCTGAGTGCGAGTTTTTGGATCTTTTATGCGGATCTTCTTCTCAAGCACTATGTAGCTGGCGTTGCTCACGTTCTCAGCTTCGCAGTAAATGGTTAGCTGGTCGGAGTTAGCCACTGAGTCAGCGGTGTAGGGGCTAGAACTCGTTTTGTTGTCCACGATGTGAAAAATGGAAGGGTCGTCAACAAAGCTTGCTGTGAAGTCAATCTTGCCTCTGAGCTTGTCGCCAGAAGCGTTGATAAGCTGTATGTTCTTCTGTATGTCAAACACCTCGTGGATCTGAGGAAGCACTTCGTTCTCATAAGCTTCGAGAAGCATCTCTCCCTTGCGGTAGAGGCTAAGCCAGCACATGTGGTTGTAAACAAGCTGCTGAGCTTTCTTGAGGTCTTGCTTCTTCTTGAACACTGCCTTGCAGTCGTCAAAGAATTGTCCGAAGTCCGTGATATGAGGGTAGCTCGTCTCCAGTGTTTTTATGTCCTCGATCTTAAGCACGTTAGGGTCGAAGTCAGACTGGAAATAGTCGCACAAAACATTGCGCTCAAGAAGCTTGCCGTCCTGCTCTCGCATTGTCTTGTCAAACAAGGAGTGAGCGGTTTCTGTCAGCGTGAGGTCAAGCTCGGCGTCAGTGAGCAGGACTTTCTTCCTTAGGAGAAGAACTTCTACGGCTGTGTCGATGGCAGTTCCGAAGAACAAAGGGCTTGGTATTTTTTCAGAGCTTAGCCTTTCTCGGTAGCGAAGGCGGTACTTCTCAGAGCACTCCTCGAAAAGGTCTAGGGCTGAGAATGAGACTGAATAGTTCACACAAGCTCCTTATGCAAAGATGATGGAACTATGATGGCAACAAGTTTATAATTAATATTAAACTCTACTATGGTCCAATTATGGTGGAAAGTTCCTAGAAGTCTACAAAAATAAAAAACCTCACCTTCTACTCTTGTAATTACCATAGGGTATTTAACTCCATAAACATCCATAAGCCAAGTGCCGATAACAAGATGCTCAGGTTTTAAAATCACATAAGCTCCAAGAGTAAGGAAGAGCACGGCACAAACCTGCTCTTGTGGTGATGTATTCTATCAACCCCCTTTACTATAACATAATAATCCCCATTAACAAGTACTTTATATACGCCAACAGGAAACCTAGCTAGATAAGGTCTTAATAACAGCAATGCTAGCGTCTCCATCCATGTCCTTGCTCTTGTCTATCCTGTGGTTCAGCCTTTACGACTTGAGGAGAGCTGCAAGAGCTTGTGATTATCGTGGCTAGTAGGGATAGAATTAGTATAATTGTCATACAACCTCCGTTGTGTTAAGAGCGCCCATTTTCAGCAATATGATAAGCGTGTTCTCAACTTGCTCTATGTTGGTAAAAACGGTGTTGGACTTGCTTTTTAGCAAACGCTTGGCTATTTCTTTTTTTGGCAGCAGTTTCTTTTTTTTCATAGCAACTCCTTTAAAATGCTAGCTCGCACACAGATCCCGCGCACGCAACTTCCCCAGTCAGGTCTGTATTATCCTCTTCTTCTACAACCTTTGTCAAGTCAATTTCCGTCAGCTTGGCAAAAAGCTCTTCGTACTTCTCTTTGGTGCACTCCTCGAAAGGTGCTTGAATATAACTATGATCATTTCTTGGAAGAACAGACAAGCCGTTGTAGTGCTCTCGGTTGTTCCACATCCAATTGCCAACAGTCTCCCACTCGTCAGGTCCGACCGATATTGTGGCTGACACGTTGTGCGTGTTGTCGCCTTTCCTGTGTCCTGTCTTAACCCACTCAACGCTGAATCTCTTAACTCTCTCAAGGAGCTGGATAGCCGTCTCAGTTCTGAAAACAGAGCCTTCCGGAGCCTTGACAGGAATTCCTACCACAGCCTGTTCTTTTGGCTTGAAGAACTCGTCCTGAACAAGCTCGGGATGGTGCTGAGCCAAGTACTTATAAATTGCTTCGTTCTTTCCGAAGCGAATGTTTCTTATGTAGTAAGGAGAGTGCCAAGCGTGAATACCGCTGCTGCTGCCAACAACGAGAGAAGTAGTGCCAGAAGGCTTAACGCAAGTAGTGCGAGCCGCAGCATTGATTCCGATAATTTTCGCAACGCGCTCATTTTCTTCCTTAACAACAGCCGAAGACTGTTCTAAACTTAAGTTGTCCAAAGCTCCAGAAGCTATGCCAGTGATGCCAACTCCGATCAAAGCGTCCTTCTCTGTCGTTCTCTTCCAAACATCTCTCAGATAATGGAAGTCTGTGTACCCTGCTTGCAGAGTGCCCAAGAAGGCGGCAGCTTTTGATCTGGCGTCAAGGTCAGCTTGGTCAACTATATCCGAGCCGTTGATCTCTGTCAAGTTACAAAACTGGAAAGATCTCAGAGCAATCTCGCAGCAAGGGTTTGTCCCCCAGTCTGGGTTGTTGCTGAAGTACAAGCCCGGCTCTCCAGAGCCAGAGGCTTTGATTTTTTCCCAAAGGTCGTCAAACGTGGCGCGAGTAACTTTATGCCTAACTACCACGGCAGAGTTGTTGGAGCGTCCTCTCTGAGGATTCTGCTCCCACCAGTTGCCGAACTTGCAAGTCAGCATGTCCTCGTCGTCGATGTCAAAAAGACAAATGAGAGCAGCCCTGCGAATTCCGCCGGACAAGACAGCGTCAGCCACGAAGCACATAAGGTCATGAACTTCCAATGTTGTAAGCTTGTCTCCGTTCTTCTTTCTGTCCAAGATTCTCTGAAGATTAAACAGGCAAGTCTTTAGAGGCTCAGCCCCCGGAGCTTTCCCACCAGTCGTGATAAGCTCCGCGCCCTTCTCTCTTATGTCAGAGAAGTCAAATATTGGGAGAGACTTTCCTCTGAAGTAAGCCTCCATAAGAACTTTGACGGCGTTAGCCCATCCGACTATTGAGTCCTCGATCAAATATCTGCGAGTCTTTGTTGGCTTCTTAATTTCTCCGATCTGGTCAACGTGCTTGCGCTGCACAGAATAGCCCAAGCCTGTTCCTCCCAGAAGCAAGAACATCGCCTCGGAAAACACCAAGTGGCTGTCTGCAGGCGCAAATCCGCAGTTGTACCCACGGTTAGGACTAAGCTCAATGGGCTTGCCTGCGAACTGCATAGAGCGCATTGATGGCAGGACTTTCTTAGGCACCACAAAATCGGCATAAACCTTTCTTATCTCTGATTCAAGGGCAGGGTATCTCTTGACGTGCATGCTCATGTTTCTGTCGCAAAGCTCCGTCCATGTTTCTCTTCTCTTAAGCTTTTTTAAGTACTTTGCGTACTTGGCGTGAGTGGTAATGTCTGAAAGTATTTTAGAGCTAATTTCCATTTTTCTCCTGTAGGTTAGTGCTGAGTAATAATAGCTTTTTTCAAGGCTTGGGTCAATGCTTATTTGCTAGAATAATTCTTTTATCAGAGAGGACGCAGGGATATATATAGTTAGAAGTACTCACTACCTAGGTGAAATGTCAATACCAGTCCAAGTTAGCTTAATTGTGTCATTTTCCCACCTATCTCCCATGTAAAGGCTGTATGCCACATGAACATTAGGCTCGCGAGTATAATCAATTCCCATAAGAGAGGCTCGGGCGCAATTAGCAAACGGAGTAAGTCCTATGTCAGGCAGTTGTAAAGCCCCTTCTCGCACTCTTTGAAGGTTAGGTAGTACGCTCGTAAAGGCTTGACCTCCAGCCCGCTTATACCGCCTATAAAGGGCTTCTGTGTAGTCACATAACCATAGTAGGTTAGTCTGACTAGCTCCTGTCCATAAAGTTGATGGGTGTTTAGGGTGGCTGATCCTATACGGGGTTCCAGAAATGGATAGCGGTTTTAATTGATCATCTACACCATATCTGTGTAGCGCGGCAGACATCATTTGGAAGTTTTCAGTAATCATCTTGTTACGTCTAGAATCATCTAGGTAATTTGCGTTGGTGGTCGGATCTGAATGGAAGAAGTGAATGTTCATGTATACCTCGAAGTAAAATATACACTAAAAAGACGGGTAAGTCAAGGCTAAAATACACCTAGAGTGCGGAGAGCGTTGGTCTTATACGGCTCTAGCATAACTCCTCCATTAATGGGGATGATAGCACAAACTTATCCGATAAATACGAATGAGTTTGTTTAATTTCTTCAAGAACTAAACAATCATAGTCCCCTATGACTCGCTTTACCGTGTACGTTCTGTTTGGTTTTACAAGCAATATGCTCTCTTCTTTCCCCAAGTATATAACTCTGTCTCCAACTTTAAATCTCACAGAAGCTCCTTGTGCAAAGAGGACAACACTTGCCAGCCATACTTATTAACGCAGTACAGTACAGACTTGTAAGGATGCCACCTAGTAGCTTCCATCAAGTCCACTTTCATATTGAGCCACATGATCTGCACTTCGTCGGTCTTTTCCCCAGCTCTAAGCTCTGTTATGGTAGCAACGGACTCATCTGCTAAAAATTGCATCCCTACGACTAAATCATCTTTTTTTATCTTTTTCATGAAGCAAGAACCCTTTTGTTAATATTAATAATAACACAGCCGTGAAGAATAGACAAGCCGTTAGGTACAAGAGCCAAGCCAGTGGCTTTAGAAGCCAGCTTTTCAGAGAAGCTCCTTCATAAGTGAGGGAAGATATACGGCTCTCACTCGAATTTCTTCAAATCTAATTTTATGTATTGTTCTAGACTCAACTCCATCCATAGAATACCACTGCCATGTTATTTCATCAGGCAGCACTTCTAGAACTATACCATAATACCCTCCTCTGGAAATTAGAAACGCATCTCCAACTTTTAGACTTCTGAAGTCAACGCTCACATAAGCTCCTTGACCAAAGAAGAAACTGGAGTACACTTATCTAGAAGAGTATCCATTGACCACTCTTTCCTGCGACTCTCCGCTAGATTAGCCTTAGCTCCATTCTTATGGAACCACTGCCAAGACAACTTATCCTTAGTGACTTCTAAAAACACTCCATAAAACCTAGCTCCGTCTTGGTACATAAACACGTCTCCAACTTTTGCCTGATCATACCATTTCATAACTACTTCTTAGCTTCTTCAATGTAAATAACTTTGCCGAAGTTTGCAGGCGGCGGCGACTTCCTAACCCCTACCCAAAGGAAAGGCTTCTTAGGATTCTCAGGAGTGTCTGAAGCGTCAAAGTCTCCGCAGTAAATAATGCCGTCAACCTTAAGGTCCACCGCTTTCTGAATTGCTGGACCGTAGGCGGTTCCACCCCTTCCTTTGAAGTCTGGAGTCTTCTTGGTGTCGAACTCGTAGACATTCTGCACAGAGCAGTCAGCCTCAATAACGGTTATCTTAACTCCGCAAGTGGCAATCGCTTTCATCTCAGCCCAGAACAAAGCAAGTTCCGCGTCGCTCACGCTTCCAGAAGTGTCCACACAAAGCCCTAGGTGAAGCTCAGGCTTCTTTTTAATCCCCGGCTGTAGTATGCCATATCTTCTGTTGCGCTTCTTCCTAGTGTTGATTCTGGAGCTTTTGAGAGTGTTCACAAAAAACTGTCTGAGCTGGGCTTTCCAGTTCACTTGGCTCTTGTTTATGTCGTTGATAAGACTGGCAAGATCTCCGGGCAAGTTTCCAATGCCGCCAGCTTGCTTGACCGAATCATTGATTGACTGCTTGCCAACTTCTTTCTGCATTTCCTCATTGCCCTCAGACCTCTCCCATACTGAGTGGTCGTCGGCAGTGTCTCCAAGCTCCCCAGCTCCCTTAGAAAGCAAGTCAGGATTCTCGTCGGCAAACTCGTTGATTCTGTTGTAGTAGTACTCGGCAATCTGTCCGTCAACCATGGGAGCGAACTTGCGCTTTAGATTGTCCTTGGCGTTAGCCTTGTCAATCATTCCTTGCATCATGGCGTTGACACTCTTGACAGTAACCCAGCCGTTCTTCTCTGAAGAAGCCACTAGGTCGTTGATGTTAATAGTGGCGTCGGTTGATATGTTAAAACGCTTGTGAAGCTCTTTAGACACAGCTCCGATCTGCTTTGATCTTGGAATGTGCTCTTGCAATATGTGCGCACACTCGTGCTTCAAGAGCTTAACAACGCTCACGAGGTCAAGCTGCTCAATGTAGTCCTCGTTGTAGATGAGGTTGATCTTGTCTGTGATATAAACCCCTGCCGTAGGAACTCCGTCCTTCTCCGTAGCCTTGGTGATTCTCATCTTGGAGACAAGAAAGCCGTAGAATGGCTCGGAGAATAGTAGTGTTGAGATTGCTTGCTGTAGTTTGTTCATCCTGAGTCTCTCCCTGTTTGAAAGTCTTACCTGAGTTGAGTATAGCCTGTTTTGTTTGTCGCGTCAAGCCTAAAGTAGCTCCAATATTAAGCTCGAAGCTTCGCACACAAGCCACTTGACACTTATGGAAGTGTTAACTCCGTAGTAAAATGTATCTAAAAACGTTGTTTTTTCTAAGATAGTGACAACCGGAGGAATTATATGAGTAGTTAATATGTCAAGCAATTTTCTACTGACCACATAGCTCTTGCCAATTTCAACATCCTCTGCTCTCATAAACTTCTATACCTTAAAAGATGAAACTAATAAATTAAAAAATCGAAACACTCGATAATTAGAGCAGTCTCCATGAATTTCAGGGTCATACCCTATTATGAGCGTTGTAGTGCGGTTAAAAACTTTGAAAGACTTGTTGTAATTCATAAAAGCTCCAAAAAAGCAGGGGATTTCTCCCCTGCCCGTTATTTATGCGATGATAGCTTTCTCGTCTTCTGTTAGCGTCTCGCCGCTCTCAACCTTGTACTTGGTCTTAGCCACTCGCGCCTCTCTGATCTTCTCGATAAGAGCTTTGTTCTCAAGAACGTGCGTCTTCATGTTAGCGTCGGTGGAGAATTCTCCAACAAGCTTGAGAGGTAGCAAAGTTGCGTAGGCATTCTCGATTGGTGTCTCAAGCAAGAACTCAACAAAGTTCTTGGCAGTGTCCTCAGAAGCTCCGTTAGACTCTTTAAGCCTTACGATAAGCTCCTCTCCAACGCTTGAACAAACCGTGGCTATGATGTCATTTCTTGGAACTTCCAAAGATTCGCCAGTTGTAGGATTTTTAAAGTATCCTAGGTATCTGTTCTTAACCTTGCCGAAGTTGTCAAGGATTTCCTTGCCGTCTAAGATCTTGACTTGCGTTTCTTTCCAAGAGCTGTACGCAATCATTGCCGCAGCTCCTACAATTCCCATACCAGCTTCACGGAAAAGATTCTCAGGCATGCCGGTGTTCTCAAGCGTCTGCAAACGGTCCCAAGAGCGTCGTGAAGGCTTTACGAAGTCAAGCGTGACTGCCTGTAGGTCTGATTCTTCCAATAGCTTTGTCTGCTGCTGTAGGAAGCTTGAGACCGTGCTTGTCTTGAACTTCTTACTCATGAACTTATGGAACTCTTCGTGAGTGGGGTCAAGGTTAATGTGAACAAAGCGGTCAGCAAAAGCTTTGTCGGCAAAGTCAAGCACCGAATAGTCGTCGGTGGCAGGGTTCATCGCCATGATGATAGCGCAGTTAGCAGGAAGCACATAATCATGAAGCGTACCCTCTAAAGCAAGCTGGAAAATAGCTTGGAGTAAATCTTTTGAAGCTCGGTTAAGCTCGTCAAAGAAAAGGATAGACTTCTCTTCCTTAGGAAGCTTGGCAGGGTGGACAAAGCTCACTGAAGTCGCTTTGCCAGTCTTGTCTCTGTTGAACTCTGGAAGCCCTAAAATGTCTCCAGCATCGTTCATTTGAGAAAGGAAGAACGGGTGAAAGGTGTAGCCGTTGTCTTTTGCGTACTGAGCAATAAGAGAAGACTTGCCAATGCCGTGCTTGCCGATGATGTTAGGAACAAGTCCTGACTGAATAATAAATGGCAACGATTTTGTGAGTTGTGAAATATTCATGATGCTCCCTNTTTTNGAAACGTTGTGTTTCTTTTAATTATTATAGCTTTCTTAAACGCTTGTGTCAACACTTATTTTCGTATAGTCTCCGCTCTCGCTAATAGCTCTCTCTGTCTTAACGTACCCAAGCTTTTCAAGCCTTGGCAGGTTGTTGTAAATGCTTTTTGTTGTCAGAGAAATGTGCCGACTAAGCTCTGTAATGCCATGCACCTCTCCAAGCTCTTTCACAGCCGAGTAAATAAGAAACTCAGTTCCAGTCAGTTGCTTGTAAATGATTGGAAGAACTGGCTTAACCTTAACAACTTTCGCAGGCTTAACCTTATTTTCAAAACGCCTAACATAAGGTTGTTGGAAGTCTCTCGCGTTCTTTCCTTGGGTTAGGTCAAGCTCAACCGTCGTATCTCCAACTAGTATGTTTCGCCTCTCGCCTGCAACTATACCCCTGATCTCCACTTGCGAAGAGAAAGGGAATCCAAGAATTGGAGTGTTTTTAAAAATGCTGTTGAATGTGCCAACATCTTGGAATGGCATTGATTCAAATTTTGCTATAAGATTCATAACACTCTCCAATAAAATAATTCAGTGTAAGAAACAAAAACCCGACTACTCCTAAAGACTAACTCTAAAGCTTTCTTATTTACCATTAATGTAAAATCAGAATTAGTAAGAATTTTCATAAAAGCTCCTTGTGCAAAGACGATAACTCCTGCACTTTTGTTTTAAAATGGTCTAAGTTCCAGTTATAAGTCACACGGTCTACTCCTACAATTGAAAATCTTACAAAACTTGGACCAAGCTCTCTTATTACAATAACTTGCTCAGCTTTTTGAAAGCTGGAAGATATTAATAAGAGCGTATCCCCTTCCTTAATCATCACAGCTCCTCGTTAAGTGTATAGAATTTCTTTTTGCAAGAGTGCTTTGCTTTCACGCTCAAAGCTAATTCTTTTCCCACTTTCTCGCAATTTACACGCTCTAAAAACTTGTAGCCGTACTCTGTTGAGCCGTGGGTCATTGCTATTGTTAAAATCCAGAGTATCACATAAGCTCCAACTCCAAAGAGGATAATGTTCTAACATACTTATCACCTACAAACCTATCTATGCCTACATTCATACTTGAACTATGAGCAATCCAATAAATGTCTACACTAGCTTCCTCTATGTGGGATATAAGATACTCCTCTCCTTCGTCATTCCAAACTTTCCCAACCTTAAAATCCCTAACTGGCTTTAGTTTTGGCGTAGCCGCTTTCTTTGAATTCTTTTTCAAGCTTAACTCCCAGTTTAATTAACTCTCTCCTGACCGATCTCCTAAGCACATTCTTATTCATGCTTAGCCCTTGCCTTACAACATTCCTGCGCTTGGCGTTTAAAATCTTCCAGTAGCCCTTCTCGTAGTTAAGCAGGGCATAATACATTTTACCGCATGGAGTCGCAATTGTCAAGCTTTTTAGCTCGCCTTTGCTAGTTTTAAGGTCGTATTGGATTCTGCATATCATATTATCCTCAACACAGAATCTCCCATTGGAGGCTTGCTTGTCAAGTGAATTGAGCAGCAAAGTGCGCACTTGTAAAAATACATAAGCCTGCCCTGCTCGAAAAGCTTCTGCACAACCGTTTCAGCGGCATGCAAGTTAAAGCTCTTCTTTTTGAGACAGGAGTGGTACGTTAGGTGTGTTTCGTGGTTCTTCCCTCTTAGATCAATTTCCACGGATTAAGTCTTTTACAGCTTCCTCACTAAGCTCTACCGTCGTCAAAGCTTGCTTAAGAGTCTTAGCCGTAATGTCCGTTTTTGTCACGTTGTCAAGCACTTGGAACGTCTCTTTATTGCGAATCTTTTGCACAAGCGCGGTTAAGTTCGTGTACTTCTTGGCTTGCTTGTCGTATAGTTTTCTGTTAGGGTAGCGAATAATTGTGTTCATGGTTTTTCCTTTGTGCTATTGCACTGTTAAGTAAATGGTACTTCCGTTTAAGCTTTCCACAAGCTCAAAAAGCTTAGCCTCAAGCACTTTCCTGTCAAGCTCGTTTGTTGCAAGATCAAGCTGGTCGCAAGTTTTGTCAATTTCTAGTTCGATGTTCATAAGCCCCCTTAGCTGTTAAATAAATGATACACTAAAACGACGCATAGCGCAAGTAAAAGATACACGTCCAGTAAATGAATTAAGCTCAAAGCAGTTCAACTTCCAAAGAGCTTAGCTTTCTTTTTATAAGCATATCAAAAGTGGGAATTGCTCCCCAGCCTTCCACGGCGTGAGTAACCCAGCCCTTAAACCTAGTGTTATCAATATAACGCAATGCCAAGCCTTTCTCCAAGTCTACTATCTTAATTAGCGTACCATTTTGCAACCAATAACATCGGTCTTGTTCAAACTTCATAAGTTTCCTTTTATGGCAACTTCACAAACCGCTGTAAAAATTAGCATTGTCAAGCCTAAAAAAGCCCAGTGCAAAAGTTTCATAAATAACTCCTATTTAGCATTGTCCAAAAAGAATTTCTTGCCAGTGCTTTTATCAAGCCAATAACCCGAGTCAAGTCCAATGGCGCTTGTCTCTTTGAACGTGCCAAGCTTAGAGCCGCCTATACCTGCCTTGTTGCCGTTTCCAATCACTAGGCTAACGCTTACCTTGGCTCGCTTCAAAAACGCGTTTAAAGCCAATGACTCGCTTTTATTCCCAGCTTCAACAACAAGCGTTTTGCTTGTCTTAGCTCCAACAAAATCTATTTGTCGGAAATTGTAGCCTCTCTCCATAACAAAGCCTAAAAGCTCTTTCTTAGTTTCTGCTAACAAAGTGTCTAGGTCAATAAGAATTGTTTTCAAAGCTTTCTCCAAGTCACAAGCCCAAAAGGGCTAAGGTTAAAAAACCATCGGCACAAGTCTTTGCCGTGAATGCTTAAGGTTATAAGAACAAAGCTTAAGCCTAAGCAGTATCTAAGTTTCATTAGCTTTCTTCTCAATGCTTTCCAAGTTATAGAGATCATTGATAAGCTTCTCTCTTCGGTTTTTTTCCGAGTTATCTACTCCAAATTGCACGAATTCTTTATGCCTGTCAAGTGCTTTTTTAAGCACTTCCAATTCTTTTTTGTTTACTTTGATTGTTTTTTCCATTGCTTAATCCTATTGTAATTGGTTTTCTAAGCCCGATAAAACCTTCCAAGACTTATTAAGCTTGGAGAAAGGCTGCCACAATTCAGAGCTATAGCCGCGTTCCACGCTAAGCTCAACAAAATCCAAGCTTATGATTATGTCCGACGTTACGGTTTTCATATTGGAAGAAACAACGTCCTTGACTTTTTGCTCAAGCTCTTCTTTGTTAAACTCGCCGTCATTGTATGGTACGTACCCAGCTCTTAAGAAATGCCTTTCAACTTTGCGACAACGCTTTTTAATGCCAACAACGTTGATGCTAATCTTAAATAGTTTTTGCTTTTCGTCCAGCATTGCATTTTCCTTTGTTAAGTTTCTCTCTTAATCAGTTTACACTAAGCGTCAAGATTAGTCAAGGCTTTTAAACCGAAGACAATAAAAACTTAAGGCTTCCTTTATTATTCCCATACTTGCTAACATAATACCTTAAACGCTGCTTAGCTAAGAATAGCTTAGGATTTTTGTTTTGTGTTTTTTTCTGGATAGCTCTTATCCTTTCAGGATTCTTAAGCCTGTAGTCTTTTAAATAAGCCTTCCATTTGTCTCCTCTCTCTTTGCAAAGAGCAGCGCGGGCATTTTCTATGCGCCTAGTGAGTAATTGATAAGCCCTATTCCTTGACGTGCCAGTTTCAGCTAATACGCCAAGCCTTTTGGCTTGCAAAAGTATTTCTTTTCGCTTATACTCTAATTTTTTCATTTGCAAATGTCCTTACAGCTTGGAGTTATCGCCTTGGAAATATCCTTGGCGCTTGGCATTTCTTTCATAGAAACAACCATTATGGTAAAAACTAACAGTATTAAAAAGCCTTTGAACATAAAATTCTCCCTTAATTAAGCTCTTCAAAAAATGCCTTGCTAGTGGCAATTTTCTTGTTATTGTAGTTAAGATAAAGCACGCTGTCAAACTTAACCGTTCGGTACGCTTGTTTTTGCATGTCATAAACGATTAAGTTGTTGCAAGCCTCTGCGTCGTACTTCAAGCCCTCGCCTGTTATCCCTTTCTTAACTCCAAGCCTAGCCTGCATTGTGCGAAGCTCGCCATTTTTCTTCCTAAAAATCACGGAAAAGATTTTGCCTTGCACTTCTTTCCTGAATTCTCTCATGTTAAGCATTTTCATTCCTTTTATTGTTCATTTTAATTAAAGTATCCAAACTATAGCCGCAAAGCGATATAAAAACGTCGTCTAAAAGCTCCCTGCCTTCGCTGGTGGCAGTTTCATAGCGTCTTAGTATCCTAGCGCTGTCCGAAGGATTCGAGACATCGGTTTCAAATTGCTCTTGAAAAGTTTCAATTAAAGATTTCACTTAGCACCTCTCTCATTGTTTGGTTAGCTATCTTGCTTCCATTATACAACGCGTCAACACTGTAGTAAAGAGAATTTTTATAATAATCCCTAGCCTCTTTTTTTGTGCAGAAGTTATTAAACACAATATCCTCTTTCAGAGCGTCTAACTCATGATCTTGACTTAAAAAGTAATGGCACAAATTACCAACCGTCTCTTTTTTTCGCATCTTAAACCTCTCCAATCTTCTCTAAATAGTCGGTACGAGTCTTAGGGCTGCGCTCCTCAAGCTCTATAAGGGCTTGATCTAAGGTGTTAACAATGCCGGTCATTTCATCAATGATCTCGACTAGAGTCAGCTCAAACTTAACCTTGCCCACGTCGGCAGAAGTCAAGCCTTTTTTTCTTAGTCTCTCGGCAATTTCCTGAATGTCTAAAGTCATGGGAGTCTCCTTTGTTTCTTAATTAAGTGTAACACAAGCGTCAATGGGAGTCAAGCTTTTAAAAAGCCTTTCCACGCATTCCTACCCAAACAAGGGCTTGCACTTGGTGCGGCATAATGCCAATCTCGTTAGCAACTTCTGAAATTGTGGCGCTTGCTTCCTTGTATCTTTTTGGAGTCAAGCTTTTAAAGTCAAAGAATCTGATCATATGCACGTCTATAGTGACTTCCAAGCTTTTTTGTGGCTTGTAAATGTTAAGAAAAAAGCTCTTTGTTTTGCTGCCGCCTAAAATCTCAAGCACTTCCTTTTCAGTCTTAGCGCCGATAATTCTAAGTGCTTTCATGCGCTGCGCCGTATAGGTGGCAAGGTTAGCAATTGAACGAGTAGAGCAGAATCTTTCGGCGTCTCTTAGGTTAGTAGTAAACATTACCATAGGGCTTAGGGCTGAAATAATGCCTGCGGCTTGAAGCAATGTTAAGCCGTTTCTATCGGCTAGGTTTTTTGCATAGTCGTGAAGTATGAAATACCAGTCAAGGCTTGCGTCGTAATTTGTTTGGTCAAGCTTGGCAATTGTTTCGTAAATCTTGGCTTTCATTGTTTTGTCCTTTGTTTGTTTCCTACGGTTAGAATAACATTTTAAGAACGATGCGTCAAGCTTTATTCTTCCTCTTCAAACTCTCCCATAGTGTCAACGCTGCGGCATTCAGGGCAAAAGTGAGGATTGTCACCGTCACAATAAACCTCGCTGCTTTCATTGCATTCGGTGCAAGTCATTAGCTTGTAGCTCATAAATAATCCTTAGTTAAAATTAACCACCATTAAGCGTATTAGCAAAAGGCAATTTAAAAGCCAAAAAACTCTTAAGCTCGCCATGCTAATCACTCGAGTCGTAGTTAGCAGCGTAAACCTCACACAAACCGCTCGCGCTTTCTTTCAGCCAAACATAGCCACAAATTGGCGTCGCGTCGTCTGAAACTTCCCTGATGTCATGCCTACTAGTAAAATCATCATAAATATTCTTACTGATGTTATCTCTCAACTTGGCAAGTATTTCTTGGAAGTTTTTAGTCGATAATTCTTTAGTGTTGACAAACTGGCTAACCTCAATAATTTTCATTTAATCCCCTTTTTGTTGTCGCTTTCCAGCCATTTAAAAAATAAGTACAGTATAAAAAGCTTGCTCGCCCACGTTATAACCGCCACTATATTAAACTGGCGTTGTTTAGGTAGCTCTCCACGTCGCAAGTCTCCACGTCTGCACGATAGTCAATAAATAGCTGCTCGCCTTTCATTATGTCCCTCGCCGCTTGGAAGCGCATCAACTTCCTGCCATTCCAGTCAATCAAGCCATAGAGCGTATTAGCGTTGTCGTCGTGGTTAAAAATTTCACCATCTCCAAGCACTAAGCAATCCTGCCCTGTGGTTTTGTCATAGGTGAAAGTGTAATACTGCAAGTCAGTGTTTGAGTTTAGGTTAGCAGTGTCCTTTTTGTCAAGCACTAAAAGCTCACAATTTGTCACAACGTCTCCAAGCTTGAAATCCTTTTCGGCTATAACCGCTCGCCCCATTCCTTCAACCATTTGCACTGAGTAAATATTATCCATAAAGCACCTCATTTTCTACCATCTCGCCTATCTCGAAGTCAATTATAGCCATAATAGCGCCGTCTGTTTTGCCTGTCAAGTCATAGTTGTCACGAATCCATGAGACCGTGGCATTCAGCAAGTCAAGCTCTTTTGCAGTAAAAGCGAAGTGTTTAAGTGCGAATTTTTTTATGTCCATTTTGTTTTCCTTTTATGCTATTTTTGCAGCATTGGCGCTGTTTTCCTGACATTCTACCATCAAGTCTAAGATTTTGCCATTCATTTCCTTAACTTGCGCCATGATGTCATTGTATCTGATTTCGTCTCCAAGCTCATTGTAGTATCTAAAAGCCAAAGTCTCCAACAATTCTACTTTAGTTTTAAGCTCGTTCAGTTCCATAAAGTTATCTCTCATAAATGCTCCCTTGTTTGTTTCTCTTAACTCATTGTACACTTTGCGTCACATATTGCAAGTTTTTAATTAAGCTCTAAGTGCAACGCGCTGACTTTTACGCTCATGTTGTCCGAGTAGTCAGACTCCCCAAAGTACCAAACGCCCTTCTTTTGACTAACGCCTTCGAACTTTTGCCCTAGCAAGAATTCAAACTGATTTAGAGCGTTGTTTATAGCTGTCTTAGTTGTCGGTGTTTTCCATCCGTCCGTGTTTAATACGATAGCCATGTCTTTTGGGTCAAAACTCGCCACGACCGTTTTGTGAAGCCTCACGCTTATTTTCAGCCCCTCATGAATCACTTCAACGTTTCCGTATTTTTTAGGTCTTGTTATGTCAAATTTTCTTGCGCTCATTAATGCTCCTTTGTCGCGTTGCTTTGTTGTTTGTTGCCTTGATTCATTGTAGCATGATGCGTCAAACCTAGTCAAGCTCTTTCTCAAGGCTTGACTTCGGTCTAAAAGCTGACAAAAATGCTTCTGCGTTTTGACGGTGGTATTCTCGTCTGCCTTGCTCAACGTACTGCGCAGCCGTGAGACCGCCAAGGCGCGCTTTTTGCGCCTCGCTTGTCTCTTTGTAATGCCCGAGCTTGTTAACGATCAAATATCCCTTTGTGACAAGCGCAGCCAAGTTTTGTTGGCACAACGCTTCACTATAGCCGTTTCTTTCAAAGGCTTCTTTTCGGGCAAAGGCTTTATGACCTCTAAAAATCTTGTAAACCTTGTCTTCAATCTCTGTTAACGCCTGCATAAATATCCTTTGTTTATTAAGTTAGTTCTTTCTCAAGGCTTGACGGCACGAGTTTATACGCCCACCAGTAAACCGTCTCCCTATCGTCTTCACGAAATCTTGATCTTTGCTCAATTGTGATTATGCCCTTATTAAGCAGAAACTCGGCAGACTTAGGACTAAGCTTGTTGTAGCCTTTGCCGATGTTGCTCAATTCATGCCCGTGCTTTTCGGCGTCTATAATTGTATCAACGATTGCTTTTTGTGCCTTTGAAAGTTTCATTTTACCCTCTTTTGTTAAAAAGTTTGTGACATCCGCCCTTCGGACCTTCGATCCAAACACTTGAACCGCGAAGCTCATATGTAGACGTTAGGAAAAACTTCTGTGCATCTTGTAGCGTTTTGAAACTTGCATTGTTGCAAGCAACGTACCAGATAGAATCTTTCCCTAGAGTTTCTTTCACAAAACCGTTTGGAGTGCTTCTGTGACATTTTATGCTATAGCCTTTCATTTTATTCCCTTTGTTTTGTTTCTTACCCTCATTGTACTCTTTTGACGCTTTAAGTCAATAGCCTAACGCTTAAAAGCCTGCATCTTTTGAATAAAGTTGTA
>BS_KBA_SWE02_21mDRAFT_10000241_pt1 | contig 19751 bp, 31 predicted proteins | sample BalSeasSWE02_21m_FD_9196 | JGI IMG/M metagenome (IMG submission 9196)
GATTATTATTCAAAAACACTGGCTTTTTGTACTTAAAAGAGGGGGTAATGTAATGTTAAATCTTTTTTTTTCTTCAATAATTTAATTTGAAAATCATTTTAAAATATTAAATAAACAATAAAAACTGGTTAATATTCATCATTATTTTAAAAAGGATATATAGGATTAAGTTTTTTTTATAAACTAGCAGTCAAACTTAAATGAACCTGTGAGTTGGCGAATTTAAATTTATTTTATACTTTGAATTTGCGTGGTAATAATTTAAATGTTGTAGGTATAGTAAACGCTATGCTTGATTCAAGAAGTTGTCTTTTTAACATTAATAAGAGGTCTAAACAGTGACCTTTAGTAATAAAACGTTTAAAATGACTTTTCTTACAATAAATCTATGATAGTATTCATTCCGTGACGTAAAGATGAAAAGTAATGGTTATTAGCTGGAAATAATATGATGTAATTGATATATCTAATTCTGAAGGATTTATTTTCTAAAAAGGTATTTTAGATGAATGTTGATTATCTAAGTTTAAATAAAAGGTGTTTTTTTCAATCTATTGGCTTTTTCGATAATTACATTTACAAATTGATTAACATATTATTTTTATTTTATCTTATATACAGACTTACTTAATTTTTGAGGACAGTTCAAAGATATTCTTATCACAATAAAAAAGAGACTACCAAAACAGGTAGTCTCTTTTTCTAAAAAAAAATTTAATTTAAAAACTAGCAGTCAAACTTAAATGAACCTGTGAGTTTGAGAACTTGAATTTTTGATTACTTGTTTTACCGTTAGCAAAGTTAAGTTTTAACAGTCCGGCCTTTGATAAAATGCCAAACCCAAAACCATAGGCATATAATTTTTCATCTGTATTTGTAATTTTATTTTCAAAAGAGGCTATATCTATTATTGAATGAATATAAATGGTTGGACTCAAAAGCAATCTGTATTCTGTGTTCAAAAAGGCATAGGATGTAGCTAATATACTATTCTCATTAAAACCCCGTATGGAATTGATGCCCCCAAATCTTGATAATTCGTTTTCAAAGTAACTGTCAGAAAGAAGACTTGAGCCATTTATTCTTAAATAAACACTATTTTTTTGATTAAAATTAAAAATTTTAAAGGCATCTAAGTTCAACTGTGTTTGTTTTTCAGTGGTTTCTGAAGTTTTTCTATTGCCAAATCCAGTTTCAAGAAATAAGGTGGCATTCACCGGAAACAGAAAATTATAATACTGTGGTTTAGTGAATTGATAGGCTATTGTAATGAATTTTGATTTGTAATCTGAAATGGAGCTTGTGGTTGCTGTATTTAACAAATTATTGGATTCAGAAGATTTAATACCGGAAAACAGTTTGTGTTTTGAATTTATTTGATAATTAAGTTTGATAGATTGGTTTACAGTAGTGAAACTGGAGTCTTGTTTAAAAATATAAAGTTGTAAATCAACCCCAATAGGTGTTTTGAATAAATAAGGCATATTGACATCTGCCTGAAATAGTTTTTGATTGCCTTGTGTGCTTTTATATTGTAAACCAAATGATTCTCCAAAGTTTAAATTATTAACCAGACTTAAATTTAAGTACCCGTTAAAATCAAGTTTATTGGTTTCTTCATTAGTGCCGAAACCTAAAAAACCATCAAACATATTGCTTTTTGATTTTTCTATATACATATATAAGGTAGTGGAGTCTTTTGTAAATAAGACTTCAGGAGATTTTATTTGGTTGGCAAATCGCAGGTTATTTAATTGATCTGCTTTCTTTTTAATAGTCGATAAATCAAATATTTGGTTGGGTTTGATTTTTAAATAGTGTTTTAAAAAAGATTTAGGAAATTTTTCATATCCTTTAATGGTAATGCTGCTTATATGTCTTTTTTGATTTTCAGAATGTACTACCAGGTCTGCTTGTATAATGCCGTGAGCAAGAGTTTTAATATTTGTTAGAGACAATTTTGTAAAAGGATAGCCTTCATCAGAAATTTTTGTATTTAAAAGACTTAAAACAGTTTCAATTTCTGTAATAGGTAATTCAAAATATAGCGGATTTATTTTTTTTGAAACTGACTTTATGAGCTCAGAATTAATAGCCGTTTTATCATAGTATATATATATGGTGTTAAATTTTGTTTTTAAACTGAATGTTACTGAAAAGGAGGAATCATTTTCTTTTAGAATTTCAGAGAATGTGCTTTCAATAAAACCCATTTTGTAAAATTTATGTTGAATAGAGTCTATTTCATTTACTATAGATGAATAATTGTTATGAAATTTTAAATAACCAATAGAGTCAATGGTTTGATTTTCTATCTCATTATTTCCATACATATGAAGTTTTAAATTTTGACAGGTAACCTTAGCGGAATAAAACAGGCAAATAATAAAGACTGTAAATAATGTTTTTTGCACAACAAATATTCAAGGTTAATACATTGTAAAACTAACGGAAAAACACCATTTATTAAATAGTAACCAAAGTAATTTTTAATTTCTCCAGAAATCACCTTAAATTCTTCTTTTAATAATATGCGTAAAACACCTTAATATAATAAGGAAGAGGTCGACTTAACACCCTTGAAGAATTGGTGATTACATCACCTCTCTAAAAAAATATGGACTATGTTGTGAAAATTAATCAATTAGGGTTTGAAAAATACTTTTTTATTTCTACATTTGCAGCCCTCTAAACAGAGGTAATTTAAATAAACATATAAATTATATGCCAACAATTTCACAATTAGTACGAATAGGAAGAGCCAAAATAACCAAGAAGAGTAAATCGGCTGCTTTAGATTCGTGTCCGCAAAGACGTGGAGTGTGTACTCGTGTTTATACTACAACACCTAAAAAACCAAACTCAGCAATGCGTAAAGTTGCAAGGGTTAGGTTAACCAATGGTAATGAAGTAAACGCATACATTCCAGGAGAAGGACACAATCTACAAGAGCACTCGATAGTATTGGTTAGAGGTGGAAGGGTAAAAGATTTACCAGGAGTTAGATATCACATCGTTCGTGGAGCTTTAGACACCGCAGGTGTTGCAGGTAGAACACAACGTAGATCTAAGTATGGTGCAAAACGCCCTAAGAAGTAATTAAAAAACTTTAAGAAGAAGACATGAGAAAAAGACAAGCGAAAAAAAGACCGCTTTTACCAGATCCACGTTTTAACGATCAGTTAGTGACTCGTTTCGTGAACATGATGATGTGGGATGGTAAAAAGTCCGTAGCTTTTAAAGTATTCTATGATGCCATGGATATTGTAGAAACAAAAAAAACAGACGAAGAAAAAACAGGTCTTGAAGTTTGGAAAGATGCTTTATCAAACGTTATGCCTCACGTAGAAGTACGTAGTCGTAGAGTAGGTGGTGCAACATTCCAGATTCCAATGCAGATTCGTCCAGACCGTAAAGTTTCTACGGCTATGAAATGGCTTATTAGCTATTCACGTAAAAGAAATGAAAAATCAATGTCACAAAGACTTGCTTCAGAAATTTTAGCAGCAGCTAAAGAAGAAGGAGCAGCTGTTAAGAAACGAGTAGACACTCATAAAATGGCAGAGGCAAACAAAGCGTTCTCTCACTTTAGATTTTAATAGGAAATGGCAAGAGATTTAAGATATACAAGAAATATAGGAATTGCTGCGCACATTGATGCTGGTAAAACAACAACAACTGAGCGTATACTTTATTATACAGGAGTATCTCATAAAATAGGTGAAGTGCATGATGGTGCAGCAACTATGGACTGGATGGAGCAGGAGCAAGAACGTGGTATTACAATCACTTCTGCGGCGACAACCTGTGAATGGATTTTCCCAAGAGTAAATGGTGTACCAGCAGATAATTCAAATAGTTATCATTTTAATATTATTGACACCCCTGGTCACGTAGATTTTACGGTTGAAGTAAACCGTTCTTTACGTGTATTAGATGGTTTGGTTTTCTTATTTAGTGCGGTTGATGGTGTAGAGCCTCAATCTGAAACTAACTGGAGATTAGCTGATAACTATAAAGTGCCAAGAATTGGATTTGTTAACAAAATGGACCGTCAGGGATCAGATTTTATGATGGTTAACAATCAGGTTAAAGAAATGTTAGGTTCTAATGCAGTGCCTATCGTTCTTCCAATTGGTGATGAAATAGATTTCAGAGGGGTTGTTGACTTAGTGAAGAACAGAGCTATTATTTGGCATGATGATACCCTAGGAGCAACTTTTGATGTTATTGAAATTCCTGAAGAATTAAAAGCAGAGGCAAAAGAATATAGAGCAAAACTTATTGAAGAAGTGGCGACCTATGATGAGAACCTGCTTGAAAAGTTCATGGAAGATGAAGATTCAATTACTGAAGATGAAATTCATGCTGCATTAAGAGCTGCTGTAATGGATATGGCAATCATTCCAATGATTTGTGGTTCTTCATTTAAAAACAAAGGCGTTCAGTTTTTATTAGACGCTGTGTGCCGTTATTTACCTTCTCCAATGGATAAAGAAGGTATTGTAGGTATGAATCCAGATACTGAAAAAGAAGAAATACGTAAGCCAAATGTGAAAGAACCGTTTGCAGCTTTAGCATTTAAAATTGCTACAGATCCTTTCGTAGGGCGTTTAGCATTCTTTAGAGCCTATTCAGGGCGTTTGGATGCTGGTTCTTATGTATTAAATAATCGTTCTGGTAATAAAGAACGTATTTCACGTATTTATCAGATGCATGCCAATAAGCAAAATGCAATTGACTATATAGAAGCAGGAGATATAGGTGCTGCTGTTGGTTTTAAAGATATTAAGACTGGAGATACACTAACCGCTGAGAAACATCCAATTGTTTTAGAAAGCATGGTTTTCCCTGAACCGGTAATTGGTATTGCAGTGGAGCCTAAAACAAAGGCAGATGTTGATAAATTAGGGATGTCTTTAGCTAAATTGGCTGAAGAAGACCCAACTTTTCAAGTACGTACAGATGAGGCTAGTGGACAAACCATTATCTCAGGTATGGGTGAGTTACACTTAGATATTATTGTAGACCGTTTAAGACGTGAGTTTAAGGTTGAAGTAAATCAAGGGAAGCCACAGGTAGAGTATAAAGAAGCTATTACGAAGACGGCTAATCACAGAGAAGTTTATAAAAAGCAATCTGGTGGACGTGGTAAATTTGCGGATATTGTATTCACTCTTGAACCGGCAGAAGGCGGAAAAGTAGGTCTTGAGTTTGTTAACGCCGTTAAAGGTGGTAACGTACCAAAAGAATATATTCCTTCTGTTGAAAAAGGTTTCAGACAAGCTATGGCTAATGGTCCTTTAGCAGGATTTGAAGTAGATAGCATGAAAGTAACACTTACTGACGGATCTTTCCATGCGGTAGATTCTGATGCGCTGTCTTTTGAATTGGCTGCTAAATTAGGGTTCAAAGCTGTTGCAAAACAAGCGGGTGCCGTCATTCTTGAGCCAATAATGAAACTTGAAGTGATTACTCCTGAAGAAAATATGGGTGATATAGTAGGTGACTTAAACCGTCGTCGTGGTCATGTTAATGATATGGGCGATAGGGCAGGAGCTAAAACTATTAAAGCCGAAGTGCCACTTTCTGAAATGTTTGGTTACGTAACCACATTAAGAACCTTGTCATCAGGTCGTGCAACATCAACAATGGAATTTTCACATTATGCTGAGACACCTTCAAATATTTCTGAAGAAGTTATCAAAGAAGCTAAAGGGGTACAATCTTAAAAAGTTAAGAAAATGAGTCAAAAAATCAGAATAAAATTAAAGTCTTACGATCACAACTTAGTAGACAAGTCTGCAGATAAGATTGTAAAAACAGTAAAAAGTACAGGTGCTGTTGTAACGGGTCCAATCCCATTACCAACGCACAAGAAAATTTTCACTGTATTGCGTTCTCCGCACGTTAACAAAAAGTCTAGGGAGCAATTTCAATTAAGTTCTTACAAGAGATTACTTGATATTTACAGTTCATCATCAAAGACTATTGATGCTTTAATGAAACTGGAGTTACCAAGTGGTGTTGAAGTAGAAATTAAAGTATAGTTAATAGTTCAAGGAGATTCCTTGAAAACATGTCCTAAGCTGCGAGCGAGGGAAAAACGGTAAAAATACATTCAGGGTTGAACGTATTTCGACCCTGAGTTTTTTAAATAAATGAGTAATAAATTAAATAAATAATTATGTCTGGGTTAATTGGAAAAAAAATCGGTATGACCAGCATCTTTGATAGCAACGGGAAAAATATTCCTTGTACAGTTATTGAAGCTGGACCATGTATCGTTACCCAAGTCAGAACTGAAGAAGTTGATGGCTATAAAGCTGTTCAATTAGGTTTCGATGACGCGACAGAAAAAAGTGCTACTAAAGCTGATCTAGGTCACGCTAAAAAAGCAGGAACTTCTGTAAAACGCAAAATCGTTGAATTTAAAGGTTTTGATAAGGAGTACAAATTAGGTGATGCCATCACAGTGGAGCACTTTACTGAAGGTGAATTTGTTGACATCGCAGGGGTGTCAAAAGGAAAAGGATTTCAGGGCGTTGTAAAACGTCATGGTTTTGGTGGTGTAGGTCAAGCTACTCACGGTCAACACAACCGTTTAAGAGCACCGGGTTCTGTAGGAGCTTCTTCATATCCTTCAAGAGTATTCAAAGGAATGCGCATGGCAGGAAGAATGGGTGGTGAAAATGTAAAAGTTGAAAATTTAAGAGTTTTAAAAGTAGTGGCTGAAAAGAATCTACTGGTTGTTAAGGGTTGTGTACCTGGGCATAAAAATTCTTATGTAATTATTAGAAAATAATGAAAGTAGCAGTTTTAGATATAAACGGAAAAGACACAGGAAGAAAAGCAGAGCTTTCTCAAGATGTGTTTGCTATTGAGCCTAATAATCACGCTGTATATTTGGATGTTAAACAATATTTGGCAAACCAAAGACAAGGAACTCATAAAGCTAAAGAAAGAGCTGAGATTTCTGGAAGTACGCGTAAGATTAAGAAGCAAAAAGGAACAGGTACCGCCAGAGCAGGTAGTATTAAGTCTGGTGTTTTTAAAGGTGGTGGACGTATGTTCGGCCCAAGACCAAGAAGCTATAGTTTTAAATTAAACAAGAGCTTAAAGCGTTTAGCACGTAAATCAGCCTTAAGTATTAAAGCCGGTGAGCAATCAATTGTAGTCTTGGAAGACTTTAATTTTGATGCTCCAAAAACCAAGAATTTTACAGCGGTTTTAAAAGCTTTGAACTTAGAAAACAAAAAATCTCTCTTTGTGTTGGGAGCGTCAAATAATAATGTATATTTGTCGTCACGCAATTTCAAAGGGTCTGAAGTTATAACTAATTCAGAATTAAGCACTTATAAGATTTTGAATGCAAATCAGATTGTGCTTTTAGAGAGCTCTTTAGAAGGAATTGAATCGAATTTAAGTAAATAAGGAACAGATGAGTATCTTAATTAAACCTATAATCACAGAAAAAGCAACTGCTAATAGCGAGGTGAATAACTGCTATACATTTGCTGTGAATACTAAGGCGAACAAGGTGGAAATTAAAAAAGCAGTGGAAGCTGTTTATGGTGTTTCTGTTGAAAAAGTTCGTACTATAAATGTCCGTCCAGAAAGAAGAACCCGTTTTACAAAAACTGGTATTCAACATGGTAAAACAAATGCTGTTAAAAAAGCAATTGTACAACTGGCGGAAGGTGAAATGATTGATTTATACAGTAACATGTAATTAGACAAAAATGTCAGTAAGAAAATTAAAACCAATCACACCAGGACAGCGATTTAGAGTAGTAAATGGATTTGACGCCATTACTACTGATAAGCCGGAGAAAAGTTTATTAGCTCCGAATAAAAGGTCTGGTGGTAGAAACAGTCAAGGAAAAATGACCATGCGCTACATTGGTGGTGGTCATAAAAGAAAGTATCGTATTATTGATTTTAAAAGAAACAAAGCAGGAATTCCTGCAGAAGTGAAATCAATAGAGTATGATCCAAACAGAACCGCTTTTATCGCATTATTGAATTATCAAGACGGTGAAAAAAGATATATCATTGCTCAAAATGGCTTACAAGTAGGTCAAACTGTAGTTTCAGGAGACAATGTGGCTCCAGAAATTGGTAATGCAATGCCATTAAGTCAAATTCCTTTAGGAACTATTATTTCTTGTGTAGAGTTAAGACCTGGTCAAGGAGCTATTATGGCGCGTAGTGCCGGTGCTTTTGCTCAATTAATGGCAAGAGATGGTAAGTTTGCAACTATCAAATTGCCTTCAGGTGAAACAAGATTAATTCTTGTTAATTGTTTAGCTACTATTGGAGTTGTTTCTAACTCAGATCATCAGTTGTTAGTGTCTGGTAAAGCAGGTAGAACAAGATGGTTAGGTAGAAGACCAAGAACGAGACCAGTAGTAATGAACCCAGTTGACCATCCAATGGGTGGTGGTGAAGGTAAATCTTCAGGAGGACATCCTCGTTCAAGAAACGGTATCCCTGCTAAAGGTTATAGAACTCGTTCTAAAAAGAATGCAAGTAATAAATATATTGTAGAACGTAGAAAGAAATAAGACATGGCAAGATCATTAAAAAAAGGACCTTACGTTCATTATAAATTAGAGAAGAAAGTAGCTGTTAATGTTGAAGCAAACAAAAAAACGGTAATCAAGACTTGGTCAAGAGCTAGTATGATTACGCCTGATTTTGTTGGACAAACAATAGCTGTTCATAATGGCCGTCAATTTGTACCAGTGTATGTAACTGAAAACATGGTAGGTCATAAATTAGGAGAATTTTCACCAACTAGATCTTTTAGAGGTCATGCAGGTGCTAAAAATAAAGGTAAAAAATAGTAAGCAATGGGAAGTCGTAAAAAACAAATGGCAGACGCTATTAAGGAAGGGAAAAAGCAAATTGCTTTTGCTAAACTTAATAATTGTCCTACATCACCAAGAAAAATGCGTTTAGTAGCCGATTTAGTAAGAGGTGAACGCGTAGAAAAAGCGCTTAATATTTTGAAATTCAGTCAAAAGGAAGCATCAAGTAAATTAGAGAAATTGTTGTTATCAGCAATTGCTAACTGGCAGTCTAAAAACGAAGAAGCAAGTATTGAAGATGCTGAATTAGTAGTAACAGAGATTAGAGTTGATGGTGGCGCAATGTTAAAAAGATTACGTCCAGCACCACAAGGTCGCGCACACAGAATTAGAAAACGTTCAAACCATGTTACATTAGTGGTTGGAGCTAACAATAACACACAAAGCTAGGATAGAAGTATGGGACAAAAAACAAATCCAATCGGAAATCGCTTAGGAATTATCAGAGGATGGGAATCTAACTGGTACGGAGGTAATGATTATGGAGATAAGCTTGCCGAAGACGATAAAATTAGAAAATACGTACATGCACGTTTATCTAAAGCTAGTGTATCAAGAGTAATTATTGAGAGAACTTTAAAACTTGTAACCGTTACTATCACAACTGCAAGACCAGGTATTATTATCGGGAAAGGTGGTCAAGAGGTAGACAAGCTAAAAGAAGAACTTAAAAAAATTACTGGAAAAGAAGTTCAGATTAACATCTTTGAAATTAAGAGACCTGAACTGGACGCATTTTTAGTAGCATCGAGTATTGCTCGTCAAATTGAGAATAGAATTTCTTACAGACGTGCAATAAAAATGGCAATTGCAGCTACAATGCGTATGAATGCTGAAGGAATTAAAGTTCAGATTAGTGGACGTTTAAATGGTGCTGAAATGGCACGATCTGAACACTATAAAGAAGGACGTATTCCTTTATCAACTTTTAGAGCCGATATTGACTATGCTTTAGTTGAGGCACACACTACTTATGGTAGATTGGGTGTAAAAGTATGGATTATGAAAGGTGAAGTATATGGTAAAAGAGAGCTTTCTCCGCTAGTTGGAATGTCCAAAAAGCAAGGAAAAAGTGGAGCACCGGGTCGTGGAGGCGCTAATAGCCCTGCAAAACCGCGTCGTAGAAAGTAATTTTTTATAAAGTAAAGAAAAATGTTACAGCCGAAAAGAACAAAATTTCGTAAACAGCAAAAGGGAAGAATGAAAGGGATCTCTCAAAGAGGTCACCAGCTTTCAAACGGAACTTTTGGGATAAAATCACTAGACTCAGATTTTTTAACATCACGTCAAATTGAAGCAGCACGTATTGCCGCTACACGTTACATGAAAAGAGAAGGGCAGCTTTGGATTAAAATATTTCCAGATAAGCCAATTACAAAGAAGCCTCTTGAAGTACGTATGGGTAAAGGTAAAGGTGCCGTTGAATATTGGGTAGCTGTTGTTAAGCCAGGAAGACTACTTTTTGAAGTAGGAGGAGTGCCGTTAGACATTGCAAAAGAAGCATTGCGCTTGGCCGCTCAAAAATTACCTGTGAAAACTAAGTTTATAATTGCTAGAGATTACGAAGCATAATTTATTTGATATTATGAAACAATCAGAAATTAAAGAATTATCTGTAGCTGAGTTACAAGAGAAACTTAGTGAAACTAGAAAGAGTTATTCAGATCTAAAATTAGCTCATGCAATATCTCCTTTAGAAAATCCAATTCAATTACGTGGTATGAGACGCACCGTAGCTAGAATTGCGACCGAATTAACTAAAAGAGAATTACAATAATTCTGCTATAAGATGGAAACAAGAAATTTAAGAAAAGAACGTATAGGAGTTGTTACAAGTAACAAGATGCAAAAATCTATAGTAGTTGCAGAAGTTAAAAAAGTAAAGCATCCTATGTATGGTAAGTTCGTGTTAAAAACAAAAAAATATGTTGCACACGACGAAACAAACGATTGTAATATTGGAGATACAGTAAAGATCATGGAAACAAGACCTTTAAGTAAATCTAAATGTTGGAGATTAGTTGAAATAATTGAAAGAGCTAAATAATTATGTTACAGCAAGAATCAAGATTAAAAGTAGCAGACAACACTGGAGCCAAGGAAGTTTTAACTATCCGTGTTCTAGGTGGTACTAAAAGAAGATACGCTTCTGTAGGAGACAAAATTGTTGTTTCAGTTAAAGATGCAACACCCAATGGAAACATTAAAAAAGGTGCTGTTTCAACTGCAGTTGTTGTACGTACAACCAAAGAGGTAAGAAGACCAGACGGATCATATATTAGATTCGATGATAATGCCTGTGTCCTTTTAAATCCGCAAGGAGAGATGAGAGGTACCCGTGTGTTTGGTCCTGTTGCCAGAGAACTTCGTGATAAACAATTCATGAAAATTGTATCATTAGCACCTGAAGTGCTTTAATGAATTATAAGATGACAAAGCTTAAAATAAAATCAGGAGATACCGTAAAAGTAATTGCTGGAGATCATAAAGGATCTGAAGGTAAAGTACAAAAGGTGTTGTTAGATAAGAATAAAGCGATCGTTGAAGGTATTAATGTTGTGAAAAAACATACTAAGCCAAGTGCTAAGAACCCTCAAGGTGGAATCGTTGAAAAAGAAGCGCCAATTCATATTTCTAACCTATCATTGTTAACTGCTAAAGGTGAAGCAACAAGAGTTGGATTTAAAATGGAAGGCGATAAGAAAGTAAGATTCTCTAAAAAATCTAATGAAGTAATATAGTTATGGCATATACACCTAGACTTAAAGAAGAGTATAAAAGCAAAGTAATTGCTGCTCTTACAGACGAATTTGGATATAAGAATGTAATGCAGGTTCCAAAGCTTAAGAAGATAGTAATATCTAAAGGCGTTGGGGCAGCAGTAGCAGACAAAAAGTTAGTTGACTACGCTGTAGAAGAATTAACGACTATATCAGGACAAAAAGCTATTTCAACAATCTCTAAAAAAGATGTTGCCTCATTCAAATTACGTAAAGGGATGCCAATTGGGGCAAAAGTGACTTTACGTGGTGAAAGAATGTATGAATTTTTAGACCGTTTAGTAACTTCTGCGTTGCCGCGTGTAAGAGACTTTAACGGAATAAAAGCCACTGGATTTGACGGAAGAGGTAACTACAATTTAGGGGTTACTGAACAAATTATATTTCCAGAGATTAATATTGATAAAGTTAATAAAATCTCAGGTATGGATATTACATTTGTAACTTCTGCAGAAACAGATAAAGAAGCAAAATCATTATTAACCGAATTAGGATTACCTTTTCAAAAGAACTAAGATATGGCTAAAGAATCAATGAAAGCCCGTGAGGTAAAAAGAGCTAAAACAGTAGCTAAGTATGCTGAAAAACGTAAAGCTTTAAAAGAAGCTGGCGATTATGAAGCATTACAAAAGTTACCTAAAAATGCTTCTCCTATTCGCATGCATAATAGATGTAAATTAACTGGAAGACCAAAAGGATATATTAGAGATTTCGGTCTTTCACGTGTAACCTTCAGAGAAATGGCCAATCAAGGTCTTATNCCTGGAGTTAGAAAAGCAAGTTGGTAATATTATTTAAATAATCAGATTTAAGGTTCAACANTGGTTGAAAACCAAAATCACAAAATCAATTCATTATGTATACAGATCCAATTGCGGATTATTTGACAAGAATTAGAAATGCAGTGAGTGCAAACCACAGAGTGGTTGAGATACCTGCTTCTAATTTAAAAAAGGACATCACAAAAATATTATTCGAACAAGGATATATTTTAAGCTACAAGTTTGATGATTCTGGAGTACAGGGAACAATTAAAATTGCTCTTAAGTACAATAAGGAAACAAAAGAACCTGTAATTAAGAAAATTGAAAGAATAAGTAAACCAGGTTTACGTAAATACGCAAGTTCAAAAGAATTACCTAGAATTCTTAATGGTCTTGGAATTGCCATTGTTTCTACTTCTCACGGAGTAATGACTGGAAAGCAAGCCAAAAGAGACAATGTAGGTGGTGAAGTATTGTGTTACGTTTACTAAAAAAATAAGAAATGTCAAGAATAGGTAATAATCCAGTAGTAATTCCAAGCGGCGTTACAGTTGATATAAAAGACGGAATAGTTACAGTAAAGGGAAAATTAGGAGAATTAACTCAAAATTTTGATTCTGTAGATATAAAAGTTGAAGATGGAAATGTTTTAGTAACACGTTCTTCTGACACTAAAGATCAAAAAGCAAAACATGGTCTTTACAGATCATTAATGCGTAACATGATTGAAGGTGTTTCAAAAGGATGGACTAAAGAATTAGAATTAGTAGGGGTAGGTTATAGAGCTAGTAATCAAGGGCAAACTCTTGAATTAGCTTTAGGATTTTCTCATAATATTGTGATGAGTTTAGCTCCAGAAGTTAAAGTAGAAGCAGTAAATGAGAAAGGTAAAAACCCGATCATTAAATTAACGTCACATGACAAACAACTTGTAGGACAGATTGCTGCAAAAATCCGAGGTTTTAGAAAACCAGAACCTTACAAAGGAAAAGGAATTAAGTTTGTTGGTGAAGTATTAAGAAGAAAAGCAGGTAAATCAGCTTAATAAGTAAGTTATGGCATTGACAAAATACGAAAGAAGAATAAGAATTAAAAGCAGAATTCGTAAGATAGTTTCTGGAACGGAAGCTAAACCTAGATTATCTGTTTTTAGAAGTAATAAAGAAATTTATGCTCAAATAGTTGATGATGTTACTGGTAAAACTATCAGTGCAGCGTCTTCAAGAGATAAAGATATTAGTTCTGCTAAAGCAAATAAAACTGAGATTGCTACTTTGGTAGGTAAATCTGTAGCTCAAAAAGCTTTAAAAGCAGGTGTAGAAACCATCGCTTTTGATAGAGGTGGCTATTTATATCACGGTAGAGTAAAATCATTAGCTGAAGGAGCTAGAGAAGCAGGACTTAAATTCTAAGAAATTATGTATCGAAAATACAAAAGTGCAGAGTTAGTAAAACCAGGTGGATTAGATCTTAAAGATCGTTTAGTTGGTGTACAAAGAGTTACAAAAGTAACAAAAGGAGGTAGAGCATTCGGTTTTTCAGCAATTGTAGTGGTTGGTGATGAAGCAGGTGTTGTTGGTCAAGGTTTAGGAAAATCAAAAGACGTAGCGAGTGCTATTGCAAAAGCTATTGAAGATGCTAAGAAAAACCTTGTAAGAATTCCTATTAAAAAAGGAACTTTACCACATGAGCAAAAAGGTAAATATGGTGGAGCAAGAGTAAATATTATTCCTGCAGCTGCCGGTACAGGAGTTATTGCTGGTGGAGCTGTTAGAACGGTTCTTGAAGCGGTTGGAGTACATGATGTATTATCAAAATCTCAAGGTTCATCAAACCCTCATAATGTGGTTAAGGCAACATTTGATGCTTTATTACAATTAAGAGATGCAAGAAGAATTGCTTCAGATAGAGGTATATCACTTGAAAAAGTTTTTAACGCATAATCACGATAGAGATGGCAAAAATTAAAGTAACAAAAGTTAAAAGCGCAATCAATCGTACTTTAAGACAAAAAAGAATTTTAGAATCTTTGGGTCTTAGAAAAATTGGTCAAGTAGTAGAGCACGACGCTACATCAAGTATTCTTGGTATGGTAAGTAAAGTAAATCACTTAGTTTCTGTTGAAGAAATTAAATAATAAAATACTGAAATGGATTTAAGTAATTTAAAACCTGCAGAAGGTTCAGTTAAAAATCAAGGAAAAAGAATAGGTAGAGGTCAGGGTTCTGGTAAAGGTGGTACCGCTGCAAGAGGTCACAAAGGGGCTAAGTCTCGTTCTGGTTATTCTAAGAAAATAGGTTTTGAAGGTGGGCAAATGCCACTTCAAAGACGTGTTCCTAAATTTGGTTTTACAAATATTAATCGTAAAGAATATCAAGGAATTAACTTAGATACTCTGCAACAATTAGTAGATGATAAGAAAATAAAAGATACAGTAGATTTAGATACCTTATTCTCAAATAGATTAACTACTAAAAATGATTTAGTAAAAATCATGGGAAGAGGAGAACTAAAAGCTAAATTAAAAGTATCTGCTCACAAGTTTACAGCTACAGCGAAAGCTGCTATTGAGGCTGCGGGTGGAGAAGCTGTAACTTTATAAGATCTTATTAAGTATATGAAATTTATAGAATCAATAAAGAATGTTTGGAAAATAGAGGAGCTGAGAAACCGGATCGTGGTAACACTTGGATTATTGTTAGTGTATCGATTTGGAGCTCAAGTTACCTTGCCGGGTATTGATGCCGCTCAATTAGGTGGTTTATCAGATAGCACTGATTCAGGATTACTCGGACTTTTAAATGCTTTTACAGGTGGCGCTTTTGCTAATGCCTCTGTATTTGCTCTTGGTATTATGCCTTACATTTCTGCTTCTATTGTGGTACAGTTGATGGGAATAGCAATTCCTTATTTACAAAAACTACAAAAAGAAGGAGCAAGCGGTCAAAAGAAGATAAATCAAATCACGCGTTGGTTAACGATTGCAATCTGTTTGTTACAAGCACCAGGTTATTTAGCAAGTTTGCCAGCTCTAGGAATTCCACAAAGTGCTTTCCTTTTAGGAAGTGGTCCTTTGTTTTATTTCTCGTCTGTAACCATTTTAGTAACAGGCTGTATATTTGCTATGTGGTTAGGTGAAAAAATTACAGATAAAGGTATAGGAAATGGTATCTCATTATTAATTATGGTGGGTATTATTGCCAGAATGCCAGCTGCATTTATTCAAAATGCTGCTAACAGATTGGAAGGTAATAATGTGATGCTTATTCTTTTTGAACTAGTAATTTGGTTTGTAATTATATTAGCCGCGATATTGTTAGTCATGGCTGTTAGAAAGATTGCTGTTCAATATGCAAGACGTACGACTGCCGGAAGTTATGAAAAGAATGTAATGGCCGGTTCAAGACAATACATACCTTTAAAATTGAATGCTTCTGGAGTGATGCCAATCATCTTTGCCCAAGCCATTATGTTTGTGCCTGGTTTAATCGGAGGTTCTTCTTTCTTAAAAGAAACAGCTACTGGAGCATGGTTGCAAACGCAATTTTCAGATATTTTTGGATTTTGGTATAATGTAGTATTCGCTTTATTAATTATAGTATTCACCTATTTTTATACAGCTATTACAGTACCAACTAACAAAATGGCGGATGACTTAAAACGTAGCGGAGGTTTTATTCCTGGTATTAGACCCGGATCTGAGACTTCTGAATATTTAGATAAAATAATGTCGCAAATAACCTTACCGGGATCTATATTTTTAGCTTTAATCGCTGTGTTCCCAGCTTTTATAGTAAAACTTATGAATGTACAACAAGGTTGGGCGCTATTCTTTGGTGGAACCTCTTTAATCATTTTAGTAGGTGTTGCTATTGATACTATGCAACAGGTGAATTCTTACTTGTTGAATAGACATTATGATGGCTTGATGAAAACTGGTAAAAACAGAAAAGCGTTAGCTTAATAATATACCATGGCAAAACAAGCAGCAATAGAGCAAGACGGAACCATTATTGAGGCATTATCAAATGCTATGTTTCGTGTTGAATTAGAAAATGGTCATATTGTGACGGCGCATATCTCTGGTAAGATGCGTATGCATTATATCAAATTATTACCAGGAGACAAAGTAAAATTAGAAATGAGTCCTTATGATTTATCAAAGGCTCGAATAACTTATAGATACTAATACGATGAAAGTAAGAGCATCAGTTAAAAAAAGAAGTGCAGATTGTATAATCGTGCGTAGAAAAGGTAGACTTTACGTAATTAACAAAAAGAATCCTAGATTCAAACAAAGACAAGGGTAGTTATGGCAAGAATTGCAGGTGTAGACATACCAAAAAACAAAAGAGGAGTAATCTCTTTAACTTATATCTATGGAATAGGTAGAAGTAGAGCAAAAGAAATTTTAGCGGTAGCTAAAGTAGACGAAAGCATTAAAGTGCAGGATTGGACAGACGATCAGATTGGAAACATTCGTGATGCTGTGTCATCTTTTACCATTGAAGGTGAATTACGTTCTGAAACACAATTGAACATTAAGCGATTAATGGATATTGGATGTTACAGAGGAATTCGTCACAGGTCTGGTCTTCCATTAAGAGGACAACGTACAAAAAACAACTCTAGGACTAGAAAAGGTAGAAGAAAAACAGTTGCTAACAAGAAAAAGGCAACTAAATAATAATTAGTAATATGGCAAAGGCAAGTACTAAAAAACGTAAAGTTATTGTAGATTCTGTTGGAGAAGCGCATGTTACTGCTTCTTTCAATAACATCATTATTTCACTTACCAACAAAAAAGGAGACGTTATTTCATGGTCTTCAGCTGGTAAAATGGGATTCAGAGGTTCTAAGAAAAACACTCCTTATGCAGCGCAATTAGCTGCAGAAGATGCTTCAAAAGTAGCTCAAGAAGCTGGTTTAAAGAAAGTAAAAGTGTATGTTAAAGGTCCGGGAAATGGTAGAGAATCTGCTATTCGTTCCATTCATAATGCTGGTATTGAAGTAACTGAAATCATTGATGTTACTCCACTTCCTCATAATGGATGTAGACCTCCAAAACGCAGAAGAGTTTAAGTTTATACTGAAATTTTCAGTTAACAATAATTAATTAACAAGTATCAACGGGAGATCAACGTTTATCGAAGGATAAGATTAAGACCTTAATTCATAAACACTCTCATAACTAAATTTTAAAAATGGCAAGATATACTGGTCCTAAAACTAAAATAGCTCGTAAATTTGGCGAAGCTATATTTGGAGAAGATAAGTCTTTTGAAAAAAGAAACTATCCTCCAGGTCAACATGGTGCAAACAAGCGTCGTGGAAAAAAATCTGAATATGCTATCCAGTTAATGGAAAAGCAAAAAGCAAAATACACTTATGGTGTGTTNGAGCGTCAGTTCAGAAATATGTTTAAACGTGCAAGAGCTGCNCAAGGTATTACAGGTGAGGTTCTCTTACAACTTTGTGAATCCAGATTAGATAACGTGGTTTTTAGAATGGGAATTGCTCCTTCTAGAAGTGGTGCCAGACAATTAGTATCTCACAGACATATAACTGTAAATGGAGAAGTGGTAAATATTCCATCTTATTCATTAAAGGCTGGTGATATTATCGCCGTTAGAGAGAAATCTAAATCACTGGAAGCTATTGATAGATCTTTATCAAATTCAAGTAGCGTTTACGAATGGATTACTTGGAATAATGAAACTAAAAAGGGAACTTATGTTTCTGTTCCTTCTAGACTTCAGATTCCAGAAAATATAAATGAACAATTCATAGTCGAATTATACTCTAAATAATAAATTAACAATATTGGTATTTAGCTAAAGGGTTTATTCGTGCTTCTTCAAACTTATAAACCGCGCAACTAAATAACAATCAAAACGAAGAAAAAAGTATGGCAGTATTTAATTTTCAAAAGCCTGATAAAGTAATCATGATCGATTCAACCGATTTTGAAGGTAAATTCGAATTTAGACCTTTAGAACCTGGTTATGGCTTAACAGTAGGAAATGCTTTAAGAAGAGTTTTATTATCTTCTCTAGAAGGATTTGCAATTACATCCGTAAGAATTGAAGGTGTGGATCATGAATTTTCTGCAATTTCAGGTGTGGTTGAAGACGTCACTGAAATCATTTTAAATTTAAAACAAGTGCGTTTTAAAAGACAAATTGAGGATATTGATAATGAATCAATTTCTATTTCAATTTCAGGTCAAGAACAAATCACAGCAGGTGATTTTCAAAAATTCATTTCAGGATTTCAAGTATTAAATTCAGAATTAGTAATCTGTAATTTAGATCCTAAAGTAAGTTTTAATTTGGAAATTACTATTGAAAAAGGTAGAGGATATGTTCCTGCAGAAGAAAACAATAAGCCTTCAGCACCAATAGGAACTATTTTTACGGATTCAATTTATACTCCAATAAAAAATGTTAAGTATAGTATTGAAAACTATCGTGTTGAACAAAAAACGGATTATGAAAAATTAGTTTTTGAAATCATTACGGATGGTTCAATAACGCCTCAGGATGCTTTAACAGAAGCTGCTAAAACATTAATTCACCACTTTATGTTATTCTCTGATGAGAGAATTACTTTAGAAGCTGATGAAATTGCACAAACGACTTATGATGAAGAATCACTTCACATGAGACAGTTGCTTAAAACGAAGTTAATTGATATGGATTTATCAGTTCGTGCATTAAACTGTTTAAAAGCGGCAGAAGTTGATACATTAGGTGACTTAGTATCATTCAATAAAAATGACTTAATGAAGTTCCGTAATTTTGGAAAGAAATCTTTAACAGAGCTTGAAGAGCTTGTAATTGTTAAAGGCCTTAATTTTGGAATGGATTTAAGCAAATATAAATTAGATAAAGATTAATTACTTCATATTTTGCTCCTCAATAGTGGGTTGAAGCAAGATGAAGATTTAAAAAAAAGTCATGAGACACGGAAAAAAAATAAACCATTTAGGTAGAAAGACAGCTCACAGAAAATCAATGTTGGCGAATATGGCATGTTCATTAATTGAACATAAGCGTATTAATACAACTGTTGCCAAAGCAAAAGCTTTAAAACAATTTGTAGAGCCAATGATTACTAAATCTAAAGTAGATACTACAGCAAACAGACGTCTTGTTATGGCTCGTTTGAGACAAAAAGAAGCGGTAGCTGAGTTGTTTAGAGATGTTGCTGCCAAAATTGGAGATAGACCAGGAGGTTATACCAGAATCATTAAATTGGGTAACCGATTAGGTGATAATGCGGATATGGCAATGATCGAGCTTGTTGATTACAACGAAATTTACAATGCTGAT
>BS_KBA_SWE02_21mDRAFT_10000242_pt1 | contig 19677 bp, 21 predicted proteins | sample BalSeasSWE02_21m_FD_9196 | JGI IMG/M metagenome (IMG submission 9196)
TTCCGTGTACTTGTTCCATCTGGTGCTGGTCTTTTAAATAAGATTTCAGTTCTGTTGCAATGTAACAGGAACCATTGTCTGATAATAACCTCGGAGGCTGTTTGGTTATCAGTTTTGCTTTTACAATAGCCGTATCCACAGTCCTTTTAACGTCATCAACTTTCATATTTGAACAAAGCTCCCAATGCACAATATATCTACTGTAATCGTCTAATACCGTACTTAAGTAATACCAACCCCATCCGAGGATTTTAAAGTATGTAAAGTCGGTTTGCCACATTTGATGAACAAATCCTGTTTTACTTGTAAATTCATCAGCAGCACTGAGGAAAATATGCGCAGGAGCTGTAATAAGACCTCTAGATTTTAAAATTCTATAAACGCTGGATTCAGACATAAANACCTGTTGTTCATCGGTGATTTTATAAGCTAATTCCCNAGAAGATAATTGNGGATAATCNANTGCTAATTTCACCACTAAGTTCTTTTGCTGCTGNGGAATNCTATTCCATTGCCGATTGACACATCTTTTATTCGGAANTAATCCTTCTACACCTTTTTCNGTATAGGNATTATACCAATTATAGAANGTGCTTTTATTGAGNCCAATNTCCCTGAGTGTTCTGTTCACNCCNATTTCGGAGCGAACCACCATATGAATNATTTCTTGTTTTTCAGATACTGTAAAACGCATATATTTCTTNTATTTTACAGTTAGTCCAACTCGGATAAGCTTTTTTTTACAATGTCATAGCGNAATACTAAATCAGCNACAATCTCTTTTAAACGCTGATTTTCTTTTCTAAGTTCTGANACTTCATCGCTGGTAGCTTCTCTTANNGTATCACCTGNAAGACGCTTTTTNCCNGCTTCTAAAAACTCTTTGTTCCATTTATANAANGNAGACTCGTGAATNNCATANTTTCTGCATAATTCTGCNACAGACATNTCTGCNCGTAANGCTTCCATTACAATCTGTATCTTTTGTTCGGAACTAAAGATTCTTTTTGTTTTTCTACGAATCTCTTTAATGAAGTTTTCGGTGGTTTGTTTCTTTTGTGTTTTCATAATATATCAAAGTTAAAGATTTTGAAAACACTCTCTATCAATTTGTTAAAATCAGTCCACTTTTTGCTGACGATTTACAGGATACATTTGCCCATTCACTTCCTGATAAAACTCAATACCCAATACCTGGATTACAGGCAACACCGAATTTGCCGTAACACTTGCACTCAAATCAATTTGAGCAGTTTTTGCTGCCTCATAAGGTAGTACAGCAGTTTCATCACTTTCAAAAACTGAAGTTTCATTAGCGAAATCTACCTCAGCAGCACCCATCACCATTTTAAAATGTGTCGTGCCACTTGGAGCAGCAATTCTAATTTTTGGTGAGAAAGGAGCAATACCAACTGTAGCATCACCTGTTACACGATCAAAACCTTTGTCGTATCCAACAAACAAGGTAGCGCCCAGCTTCCCATTGATATTGAATTCAAAGCTATTTAAAAGAGCCATATCACCATCCTGAATGGTTCTCAAGCCACGTTCGTTAACAGTGTCCGTTTTCACTACCTTTAAAAGATCAGTAGTCAATCTGCTTACTACTCTTTTGTCTTTTGCATTCTGCAAAAGAATTCTAATTGCGTTACGAAGTACTTTTCCGCCTTTACCAGCAGCTCCAAATTCAGACCCATTTTCACGCGTTCTTTGAAACGCAGGATCGTTTGCAATTCTGGAAGCATCTATACCGCCTTTTTCGCGTGCAAGATGACCATCAGAAGTTTTGTAAAAAGAAATATCTCCGATAGTTCCTTTTAATTTAATAATGCCGTTTTGTCTAGCCATAATTGTATAAAATTTTTAATTCTCAACAAAGCAACTTATCTTTATATAAAAATTAAAAAACAGAGAACCATCCATTCCGAAACAGTCTTTTACTTCCGAATTAGGACAAGTCAGTTGTATAATTATATTAGGATTAATTTATAAATCTGTATAGTTATTTTAGGACGGGTCAATAAGTCTAAAATGGTTGCATTAGATTTTTAAAATAAAAAATTATGTTGTATAATTATATTAGGATTAATTTATAAATCTGTATAGTTATTTTAGGACGGGTCAAGAGTATAGATAAAGCATAGATACTCCTAGGATAAAGTATGGATAGTGCATTAAAACAATGAAAATAGTAAGAGCTTGCATATACCCAAAAGACATCCAGTGTCTCACCGGCAGAACAGAACGTTATGGACGAAAACTTTTGAATGAAATCAGAGAGCACTTTGGCAAGCAACCATACCAGTTTATTACCTCCGAAGAATTTGCAGAATACTCAGGTATCAAACTAGAAATCGTAAATGACTATTTGCAAAAAGTTTCATAGTATTTGGTGCTATTTATGTTTATTTAATGATGATAAAATCTTATCTTTGAGATAAGATTGAACGTTAAAATCAACTAAATAATATCAAAATTTAGGTCAACAAATCGGTCAACAAATACTACAATGTACTTGTAATCTCTTTAAATATAGGCAATTCATAAAAAAGTCTGAATCCTGTCGGGGTCACTATATAAAAATGCAATTACTTATTTATAGTAATTGCATTTTTTAGTATTATTATTTGATATTATTTAAAAAAATCGTTTCGTAGATTTATAAAATTTATTTTTTAATCAAATAAACCTTTGGTAAATTCCTCTGGATTTGCTGCTAAATGATAACGAGGGTCATCTATTGCTTCAACAATTACTTCCCTAAATTTTGGACTTGATTTGAATAGCAGAATTTTACATTCTTCACTTAAATGTTTTAAATGAATTGTTTTCCCTGCAGCTTCATATTTTTCAACCAAATTAAAAATGGCTTCTAAAGCCGAATGATCACTAATTTTAGATTCTACAAAATCAATTTCAACCGAATCTGGATCATTTTTAACATCAAATTTTTCTAAAAAGGTTGTAATTGAACCAAAAAACAATGGCCCCCAAATTTCATAGATTTTTGTTCCATCTTCTTTGAAGCGCTTTCTGGCTCTAATTCTAGTTGCATTTTCCCAAGAAAATACCAACGCACTTACTATAACACCAGCAATAACTGCAATTGCTAAATCGAAAACAACAGTAAGTAGTGAAACCAAAATAAGTACAAACATATCTGCTTTAGGAATTTTATTCATTATTCTAAAACTGCTCCAAGCAAAGGTTCCAACAACAACCATAAACATAACGCCAACCAAAGCAGCAATTGGAACTTGTTCAATATAAGACGAACCAAATAAAATAAATAGTAATAGCATAACCGCTGCAACAATTCCTGAAAGTCTGCCTCTACCACCACCTTTGATATTGATAATTGACTGACCAATCATAGCACAACCTCCCATTCCTCCAAACAATCCTGTAACCACGTTTGCACTACCTTGTGCAATACATTCTTTGTTTCCATTACCAATTGTTTCTGTTAAATCATCAATTAAGTTCAACGTCATTAATGACTCTATCAATCCGATGGCAGCTAATATTAAAGCATAAGGCAAAATAAACTGGATGCTTTCCCAAGTAAATGGAACTTTTGAAAATGTTTCTAAATTCATTGTTGGCAAACCTCCTTTTAAACCTTCGCCACCACCATCTTTTATAAATGAACCAACAGTTGCAACATCAAATTTCATTAAAATAGCTATTGTGCTTACTACAAGAATTGCTATTAAAGCTTCTGGTAATTTTGCAGCTTGTTTTATTTTTGGTAGGCCCCACATTATGAACATTGTTAAAGCCACTAAGCCAATCATTAAATACATTTGATTTCCTTGCAGCCAAACTTTTTCACCTTCAACAGTTCTTTTGAACATTCCTAATTGAGAAAGGAAAATAACAATTGCCAATCCATTTACAAAACCCATCATTACTGGATGCGGGATTAAACGAACAAATTTTCCCAATTTTAAAACACCTGCTGAAATTTGAATAACGCCCATTAAAATAACGGTTGCAAAAAGATAATACAATCCTAAATTGTCTTCAGGAGCACCCATGGCATTTCCTTCTGAAACCAAGCTAACCATTACAACTGCTAGAGCTCCTGTAGCGCCTGAAATCATTCCTGGTCTTCCTCCAAAGATTGAAGTAATTAATCCAACCATAAATGCAGCATACAATCCAACTAATGGATCAACTCCTGCAACAAATGCGAAAGCTACCGCTTCAGGCACCAACGCCAAGGCTACGGTTATTCCTGATAAAACGTCATTTTGTATATTTGATACTCTTTTTTGAATAAATTCAGTCATAGGTAGTAATTTGTAAAAAGCGGCAAATATAGGTTATTTAAATTTGGTTGTTGGTTGGTAGTTATTGCCCGTTTGCTATATGTATTAGAATTTTGAAACTAAAAAAGTAACTTTATATTTTCATATGAATTGTTCAATGCTTCTTCAATTTCAGTTTCATTTTTAAAAACCACTTCACTAATTCCTTCTTCAATTTGAGGTTTTAGGACACCTGAGTAATTTGATTTCATTTGAAACCAATGTGAGATTTTTAAAATAAATTTATGATTTCGTTCAAAAATATGGTAAGTAGTTTTTAATTTATTCTCAATAGTTAAGTTTGTAATTCCGCATTCTTCTTCAACTTCCCTAATAGCACATTGTTCAATAGATTCACCTTTTTCTAATTTTCCTTTTGGAAGGTCCCATTTATCAAAACGATAAATAAAAAGCACTTCATTTAAATGATTAAAAACTTTACCTCCAGCTGCTTTTTGAATTTTAAAATGTGTTTTAAACTGTTTCCAACATGATTTTAAATCATTGCAAATCAAACAGATTCCTTCACTTTTAGGGTTGAAAATATTTTTAATAAATTCATCAAAAGAAACATCTTCAAAATTAACCTTCATTAATTTTGTTGAAATGTTCATATTTTCTGTCAAAATTATTAGACAGTCATTCACAAAAACTTTATACATTTGCATTATGATAAAGAACAAAGATACTGCAAAAAAAACAGCTGAACTTTTATTGCAAATTAAAGCCATTAAATTACAACCAAACGAACCTTTTACTTGGGCTTCTGGCTGGAGATCACCCATTTATTGTGACAATAGAACTACGCTTTCTTTTCCTACAATCCGAAATTATATAAGAGAAAAATTAGCCCAAATAATTGAAGAAGAATATGGGAAACCTGATGTAATTGCTGGAGTAGCAACAGGTGCCATTGCTATTGGTGTTTTGGTGGCTCAACATTTAAATGTCCCTTTTATTTATGTTCGCCCTGAACCAAAAAGTCATGGAAGAAAAAATCAAGTTGAAGGTTTATTAGAAAAAAATCAGAAAGTTGTTGTTGTTGAAGATTTAATTAGTACTGGAAAAAGTAGTTTAAATGCCGTAAAAGCATTAAAAGAAGAAGGCGCTATTGTTAAAGGAATGGTTGCTATTTTTTCATACGGATTTGACATTGCAGAAGAGAATTTTAAAAAAGATAATGTTAAGTTGACAACTTTAAGTGATTATGACAACTTATTAGAACAAACATTTGATAGTAATTATATTTCTAAAAAAGAATTAGAAACACTAAAACAGTGGCGTGAAAACCCTGCTGAGTGGAATCAATAAGCATAAATTATGAATTTAGAAACTAAAAAAACAATTATCAACAAATCGCAAAAAGATTTTTTTAAATTTTTAACCGATTTGAATAATTTTAAACATTTAATGCCTGAAAATACAGATAAATTTGAAGTTGATGGTGAATCATTCATATTTAGTTTAAAAGGTATGCCTGAAATTAGATTGGTGTTAAAAGAAAAACAAGAATTTGACAAAATTGCTTTAGGAGCAGCAAGCAGCAAATTAGATTTTACATTAAGCGCTATAATTAATGAGGTTTCCGAAAATAGTTGTGAGGCACAATTATTATTCAACGGTGATTTTAACCCAATGATGGCTATGATGGTTAAAAGTCCACTTCAAAAATTTATTGATGTGTTGACTGAAAACGCTTCAAAATTATAAAACACTTAATTTTATTAACGACTCGCAAACTTAATTTCTTTCAAATTAAATTTGCGAGTCGTTTCATTTTCAAGTTCAATTACCAATTTTCCATCTTCAGAAACCGTTATTATTTTTCCTAAAAAAACAACACCTTCTTTATCTTCAAACATTGCAGGTGTTTGAATTTTGTAAAGAAATGCTAAATACATTTTTTTTAACCCATTAAAATCATTTCTTTCTATATAGGATATGTAATACTTTATAGACTTTACAATTTTCAAAAGCAATTCGTCTCTGTCAAAATGGATACCAGTTATATTTTTTAATGATGTTACATTAAAAAGGCTTTTTGAAAATTCTTGTTGGTTCACATTCAATCCAATACCAACAATAGAATGCTTAATATTATTACCACTCAGTACGTTTTCAATTAAAATTCCTGAAAGTTTATCGTTTTCTGCCAAAATGTCGTTAGGCCATTTGACCGATAATTTAGCTGGAGCTATAGCCTTAAGTGCCTGTAAAACACCTAATGAAATGGCCATAGATAAATAAAACTGATCAACAATTTTTAAATTATATACCTGTATTAAGATGCTGAATGTTAGGTTTTTACTATTCTCACTTTCCCAAATAGTACCCATTTGACCTCGGCCAGCTATTTGCTGCTCAGCAACAACAACTGTGTAGTTTTCCACCGTGTTTTTAACTGTCAATTCTTTTAAGTAAGAATTGGTAGAGTCAATGGCATTAAGTTTGATTATATTCATAAAGAAATTAGATATATTCAACAAAGTTACTTAAAACATAAAATATTATAAAAAAATAATAACTTTGCACCAAATAAAAAATAAATTAATGGCAAAAAAAAGAGTAAGCGCAGACGACCTAATAGCAGTAATTTTAAAAGCGGTTGATGATGTAAAAGCTATAAATATTGAAATTTTAGATTTACGAGAAATTGAAAATACAGTCTGTGATTATTTTATAATCTGTACAGGAACTTCAAATACACATGTAAATGCTATTTCAGGCATGATACAAAAACAAGCTGGTAAAATTTGTAAAGAAAAACCATGGCACGTTGAAGGTGAAGGTAATGCTGAATGGATTTTATTGGACTATGTAAATGTAGTTGTACACGTATTCCAAAAACATACACGTGAATACTATGATATTGAAAGCCTTTGGGGTGATGCTAAAATCACATCTATTCAAAGTTCAAACTAATAGTTTTTAAAAATTTACTGAAAAAAATACTAGATGAGTCAAGATAAAAAAAATTCACCAAATAAGAATATTATAAAAACACCTAAATTCAATTTTTATTGGGTTTATGGAATCATTTTCGCATTGTTTATTGGTTATCAGTTTTTAAATAGTGGCAATATGTCTTCTAAGAACTTAAGCCAAAACGAATTTGAAAATATTCTTTTAGAAAATGACATTGAAAAAATAGTTATTATAAATAAAACAGTTGCCGATATTTATATTAAAAGTGATGCTTCAGAAAAGGAAAATCATAAAAAAAATAAAGGGACATTGTATTCAGTAAATACACCAATGTATTATTATAATTTTGGTGATTTAAAATATTTTCAAGATGAATTAAAAGAAAAAAAAGAGGAAGGTTCATTAGATTTTGATATTAAGAATGAGGAGAAAACCAACCTTCTTGATCAAATTTTTATGTACTTGCCATTTATATTTTTAATTGGTTTGTGGATTTATTTTATGAGAAGAATGTCTGGAGGGGGTTCTGGCGGTGGCGGACAAATTTTCAGCATTGGAAAATCTAAAGCTAAATTATTTGATGAAAATCAAAAAGTAAAAACATCGTTTAAAGATGTAGCTGGTTTAGAAGGTGCGAAAGAAGAAGTGCAAGAAATTGTAGATTTTTTAAAAAGTCCCGATAAATACACTTCCCTTGGAGGTAAAATTCCAAAAGGCGCTTTATTAGTTGGTCCTCCTGGAACAGGTAAAACTTTATTGGCAAAAGCCGTTGCTGGAGAAGCAGGTGTGCCATTTTTCTCTCTTTCAGGATCAGATTTTGTTGAAATGTTTGTAGGTGTAGGTGCTTCAAGAGTTCGGGACTTATTTAAACAAGCTCAACAAAAATCGCCATCTATTATTTTTATTGATGAAATTGATGCTGTAGGTAGAGCCCGTGGAAAAAACAATATGACCGGCGGAAATGATGAGCGTGAAAATACTTTAAACCAATTATTAACAGAAATGGATGGTTTTGGCACAGATACAAATGTAATTGTAATTGCTGCAACAAACCGTGCTGATGTATTAGACAAAGCACTTTTAAGAGCTGGACGTTTTGACCGTCAAATTTATGTTGATTTACCAGATATTAAAGAACGTGCTGAGATATTTAAGGTTCATATAAAACCATTAAAATTACATAAAGATGTAGATACTGAGTTTTTATCTCAACAAACACCTGGTTTTTCAGGTGCCGATATTGCTAATTTATGTAACGAAGCTGCGTTAATTGCTGCTCGTCAAGGTAAAAAAGCTGTTCATCATCAAGATTTTTTAGATGCCGTTGATAGAATTGTAGGTGGACTTGAAAAGAAAAATAAAATTATTTCTCCAAAAGAAAAGAAAACTATTGCATTTCATGAGGCTGGTCACGCAACAGCGAGTTGGATGCTGGAACATGCCGCACCACTTGTTAAAGTTACAATTGTTCCAAGAGGGCAAAGTTTAGGTGCTGCTTGGTATTTGCCAGAAGAACGTCAAATTGTGCAAGCAGAACAAATGTTAGATGAAATGTGTGCAACATTGGCTGGAAGAGCTGCTGAAGAAATTATGTTTAATAAAATCTCAACGGGAGCCTTAAATGATCTTGAAAAAATAACAAGACAAGCAAGAGCAATGGTTACCATCTATGGCTTAAACTCAAAAATTGGAAATATTACTTACTACGACTCTACTGGGCAAGCAGATTATAATTTCACAAAACCTTATAGTGAAGAAACTGCAAGAGTTATAGATAAAGAAATTTCTGAAATTATTGAAACTCAATATCAAAGAGCAATTAAGATTTTAACAGAAAACAAAGACAAACTAATTATCTTGGCTGAAGTATTACTTGAAAAAGAAGTTATATTTAAAAAGGATTTGGAAGTTATCTTTGGAAAAAGACCATTTGCTGTAGAAGAAATTGAAGTTAAAAAAGTATTAGAAAATGAGGTAGAAAATACTGAAAAAACAAAAGAAGAACCTAATATTGAAAATTCATCAAAAACAGATGAATAAATTGATAACTTTTTTATAATTTTGGGTTTATTCAATATAAATAATGAGTTTTTTCAAAAAGTTTTTTAATACACCAAAGCAAGAAGAACCTAACTCTAACGAATTAGAGTTTGAAAATTTACCACTTGATCAAATTTTTGTAAAAAAATTTATTAATAAAGGTGGTAAATTTTTGTATTGTACCACATTAGAAGAAGTTACAAAAAACCTTTCAAGTATTATCAATGAAAATTCTTGGGAGACAATAATTTGTAACGATTATGATTTAGTTAAACTTGTTAAAACAATAGATATAGTTACCACTGATAAATTTAGTAACAAGCATACTTTTTTTACCAGTTGTGAGCATTTAATCGCTGAAAATGGAAGTGTTTTATTTTCATCAAATCAATTAAAAGAATTTAAAATTCCCGAATTATCTGAAAATTTTATAGTTTACGCAACAACTAGCCAGCTAGTAAGATCTAAAGGAGAAAGTTTAACAGGTATAAAAACACGTTATCAAGGAAACATTCCAAGTAATATAAGCCCAATTAATAATTACAACCCTAACAGTGAAAGTGAAGACTTTATGAGTTATGGAAGTACAAATGCAAAAAACCTATATTTGCTTTTGTTTGAAGATTTATAATTTATGAGAAAGCTTTCACAAAGGGCACTTTCAGGATTCGTTTTTGTTAGTGTTTTAATATTTTCGATATTATATAGTAAAATAACGTTTATTTCACTGTTCTTTATTTTAATGATATTTTGTTTGTATGAATTCCAAAAAATGATAAAATTAAAAAGTTTGTTCCCTTACCTTATTGGAATTTTACTTTTTATTTTTGGAAATATATTAAATGTAGAAGATCTACCGTCTATAATGATATTTGAATATGTTGGTGTGGCTTTATTTTTAACCATTTTTATGTCATTTGCATCCATATTATTTGCTAAAAAGGAGGAAGTTATAAGCCATTTAGGCAAAATTTTCCTAACCATAATTTACATTGTAGTACCATTTACATTAATGGTGCAAATACCTTTTTTAAATACTGAATATAGTTATGTTAACACAATAATTTTAGGTGTTTTTATATTAATTTGGACCAATGATACTTTTGCTTTTTTAATTGGCAAAAATTTTGGTAAACACAAACTTTTAAAACGTATTTCACCTAATAAAACAATTGAGGGGTTTGTTGGCGGAATGGTTTTTACATTTATTGCAAGTTTTATTTTGGCAAACGTATTCACATCTCTCTCTATAGACAAATGGATTGTAATTGCCGGTATTGTAAGTGTATTTGGTGTTCTAGGAGATTTAATAGAGTCTATGTTTAAACGTCAGGCAGGTGTAAAAGACAGCAGTAATTTTATACCAGGGCATGGTGGTTTTTTAGATAGGTTTGATAGTGTTATATTTGCAGCACCTTTTATTTTTATTTATTTACAATTAGTACAATAATATGTTTCATAAAGAAGGCCATAAAATAATTTTAGCTGCAACCCTTTTTGTTGGGGTTGGAATATTAGTTATTGATAAATTTATTACTCTTGATTGGCTTAATAAAGCATTAGCAATCATTTTATTGTTTTTCTATATTATTATTTTACAGTTTTTTAGAAACCCGAAACGTTCCACAACAATAAACAATAATCATATTATTGCTCCAGTTGATGGAAAAGTTGTTGTAATTGAAGAAGTTTTTGAAAAAGAATATTTTAAAGACAAACGATTACAAGTCTCTATTTTTATGTCACCACTAAATGTACATGTAACTAGGTATCCAATTAGTGGAAAAGTTAAATTCAGCAAATATCATCCAGGAAAATATTTGGTTGCTTGGCACCCAAAAGCTTCAGAAGAAAATGAACGCACTACTATTGTAATTGAAAATCCTGCTATCGGTAGCATATTATACCGTCAAATTGCTGGAGCTCTTGCAAAAAGAATTGTAAACTATGCAATACCTGAAATGCAAGTTATTCAAGGTACTGATGCAGGTTTTATTAAATTTGGATCAAGAGTTGATTTGTTTTTACCTTTAAACACTAAGATTCTCGTAAATTTAAATGATAAAGTTAAGGGTGGTGAAAAAGTTATTGCTACGCTTTCCTAAATAAATTACTGTTATGGGAAAAGAAATAGATAAAAAGTTTGAAGAAGCTTATAAAATTTCTTCAACTACAAATAAAAAGCTTCCACCGGATGTAATGTTACAATTTTATGCCTATTATAAACAGGCCACTAAAGGTAATAATTATGAAGAGCCTTCTGGAGATGTTGAATTGAAAAATGCATTTAAATTGAATGCATGGTTTCAATTAAGTCATTTATCCGAAAAAGAAGCTAAAAAAGAATATATAAATTTAGTAAACAAGCATTTAAAATAAATACTACTACTATTATGAAAAAATTACATTTATTAAGTTTCTTATTTATAGCTGCATTAACATTTGTAGCTTGTAAAGAAAGTAAAAAAGAAGAAATTGAAAAAGCCACTGAAGAAAAAGGATATTTAGTTGACGTAAATAATACTTCAATAAACTGGATTGCCTATAAAACTACAAGCAAAACACCTGTTAAAGGAACTTTTACCACTTTCACAATTGAAAATCCAATTAAAACAACGAATGCTATAGAAGCACTTAATCAACTAAAATTTAAAATTCCAATTAGCAGTCTAGCTACAAATGATACTATTAGAGATGGAAAGCTGATAAAACACTTTTTTGGAAGCATGGTAAATACGAATGAAATTACTGGAATACTGCATTTAGGTAATAATAATTCAGGAACCGCAAAAATTACTATGAATGGAATTACTCAGCAACTTCAAATTACTTATCAAATTAATGATAATTTGGTTAATATAGAAGCTGTAATGGATTTGGAAAATTGGAAAGCACAAGCTGCAATTGATGCATTAAACGTGGTTTGTTTTGATTTACACAAAGGTGATGATGGAATCTCTAAAACCTGGAGTGAAGTAAAAATAGAAATTTCTGTTGCTCTAAAATATGAGTAAAATTATTTATTCCTATAAAAAAAGCCTGCTATAGCAGGCTTTTTTTATATTAATAATTTAAGGATCTTAAATAATCGAGTTTGGATTTCCAAAGCTCTAATTTTTCTTTAAGAACATTGATTTGATCCATCACATTTTTCACTAAAGGATTGTCACTACTAACATTTGAAATAAAGCCAATATTATTCTCTAATTGTTGAATTTCTCTAACTGTTTCATCAACCTTTTTTCTAACAAATAATTGTTCAGAATCTAATTTTCGATAATTCTTTTCTTCTAAATAACTGTTGATTAAATTAGTGAACTTTATTATTTCAATATCTTTCTTTTCAATCTCACTAGAATCAACTATTTTATCTAATAATTTATTAAATTTGACTTCAATATGTCTCATATCAAATGGAACTCTTCCTAAATCCCTCCATTCATCAACAAAGGTTTTAACTGTATCAACAGTAATATCAACATTTTCATCAACGGATTGTTCTTTTATAGAATTTAGTAAATCTTTCTTTTTCTCTAGAACTTCTAACTGGGCTTTATTGCCTTTATCCTGAACTTGATGTAATCTATCAAAATAATGATTACAAGCATCTTTAAATTCTTTCCAAAGTTTGTCAGAATATTTTCTCGGTACATGACCAATCTTTTTCCAATCAGACTGAATTTTTTTCATAACCTCAGTCGTAGTTTCCCAATCTTCACTTTCTTTTAGAGCTTCAGCCTGCTGAATTAATAATTTCTTTTTATTTAAATTGTCTAAGTGATCTTTTTTTACATCTTTGAAAAAAGCATTTTTCTCAAGATTAAAGTTTCGGGTAGCTTCTTTAAATTTTGTCCAAATTTTATCACTCTTTGCTCTAGGAACTTGGCCAACAGCAAAAAATTTATTTCTTAAATCATCAATTTCTTTAATGCTTGTTTGCCAGTCAGTTTTTGACTTATTTTTTGAAGTATTTATTGCTTCAATTTGTTTAATTAAAGCCAATTTAAAATCTATGTTATCTTCATATTTTGATTTTAAATCTTTGTAAAAATCATGACGTTTATCATGAATTTTTTTTGTGGCTGCACTAAAACTTTCCCAAACTTCATCTCTATGCTCACGAGAAACTGGACCAACATCTTCTTTCCACAGTTTATGTAAATCTTGCAATTCATTAAAAGCTTCATTAACATCTTCTTTTTCATCTAATTCTTCAGCTCTAGCAACCAACTTAAGTTTTTCTTCTAAATTGTGTTTAAAATCTAATTCACGTAAGTCATTACTAATATGTAATAAATCGTAAAAACGTTCAACATGATGATGATAAGTTCTCCATGTATCATTGTATTTTGCTCTTGGAATAGGACCTATTATACTCCATTTTTGTTGAATATCTTTAAACATCTTATACATTATACCACCATCATTGGCACTGTCTATAAGTTGTTTTAATTCTTCAATAATTTCAAGTTTAGCTTCTAAATTGCTTTTTAGCTGATTGTCTTGATTTGCAAAATATTCATTTCGTTTGACTTTATAATCGTATAAATAGCTATTATATGTAGATTTTAAAGGATTGCTATATTGAAAATCTACTATTTCTCCACCACCTTCTATAAATTTTTCTCTTTCTTTTTTTAATAAACCTCCAAACTTAACATTAAAAATACTTTTAATTGTATTAACATTGTTATTGATACTTTGAATTTGATTTCCATGAACCAGCACACCCAATTGATTAACCAACTCTTCTAAAGTAAGACTCTCATAATCCAGCATCTCAGCGGGAACATGAACAACTGTTTCTGAAGATTCGGCAATTTTATTATCAATTTCCTCAATTGCTTTATTCTCCAAAAGTTTTATTTCAGGTGATGCCTTTAGTTTTTTAATTATAGGCACTTCTTCTTTCGAAATTTCATTTTCTGAATTTTCTGAAACTTGAGATTCTGAATTACCATTTTCTGGAGTTGAGTTAATTTCTTCGGCTGATAAATTATTATCTTGATCTAACATATAAAAATGTTTAAGGTTCGTTAAAATTTGTGAGTAAAAATCTCTATAAATTGATATTATTACTACTTCTATATAAGATGGTAAAATTTTATAAAAGTTGCGTAAATTTAGCTAATTCTTTTTATGAATTCCATATTTCCCAGGACTTTTCTGCCTGCAGCTGAAGCATTTCCAATCCGTTCTTAATAATTGCTCCTCTTTTTTTACCTTCAGCTAGAAATTTTGTTTCATCAGGATTGTAAATTAAGTCGAACAACAAGTGATTTTTAGTTAAAAACTCATAAGGAATGTTGGGAGATTCGTTAATATTTGGATGTGTTCCTATTGGTGAACAATTAACAATTAAGGGATATTCTTCCATAATTTCTTTTGTTAACATTGAATATAGAAACATATTTTCAGCAACTTTTCTAGAAACAAATTTATATTCTATCTTCATTTCATTTAAAGCATATGCAATTGCTTTTGAAGCACCTCCAGTTCCTAAAATTAATGCTTTGGTATGATGTTTTTTTAAGAGTGGCTCAATGGATTTTTGAAAACCATAAAAATCAGTATTATATCCAATCAATTTATTGTCATCAGTAACCTTTATTGTGTTTACGGCTCCAATTTTTTTAGCATCCTTATCAACTTCATCTAAATACCTTATTACAGATTCTTTATATGGGATTGTAACATTTAAGCCTCTAAATTCATCTTCTTTATGATATAATAGAAATGGAAATTCTTCAATTTCAGGAATGTCGAAATTGAAATATTTATAGTCATTCAATCCTAATTCTTGAAATTTTTCTGAAAAGTATTTTCTAGAAAATGAATAGGAAATATTTTTTCCTAATAAACCAAATTTACATCTATTATCCATCTATGTATTTATTACGATCTGAGCCGTATTTATCAATTAATATAACAATTCCAAATCCTAAAAAAATAAATAATATTGCAATCCACGTTTCTTGTTGTGAAAAATCTGGAAAATACCTTTTAAAATTCTCTATTATTTTATCGCCTTTAGAGTCTAACAACACTATTCCTTCTTTTACTTTATAGATTTCTTTTTTCCAAGGCCAAACAATCCCTAATGAACCTGTAATAAAACCAATAATTACAGCAGTAACTATTTGATGCCAACGCTTTAAAACATATCCTAAAATATGTGAAGTAACTATAAGTCCAAAAGCAGAGCCAAATGTAAATACAGCAATTATTTTAAGATACCGTATTCTTTCATTGCTATCAATAAAACTAAAATCTCCCGTAAAAACTTCAATAATTGTTTTATATAACATAGTTACGGAGTCTACCAATAACAACACATAATTCCCTAATAATATTAAAATAAATGAGCCCGATAAACCTGGTAAAGTCATTCCTGAAACTCCAATAATTCCGCACACAAAAACAAACCATAAGTTGTCATTTTCTGTTGCTGGACTCATAAAGCTTATCGCAATTCCAATACAAATCCCAATAAATAATGAAATTATATTGGTTTTATTCCAATCATTAAATTCCCTTGAAATATAATGAATGGAACCTATTATCATTCCAAAAAAGGAACTCCAAACATAGAGTTCATAATTTCTTAAAAAGTAATCAATAATGAGAGAAACACTGAAATAGCTAAATATACTACCTCCCATTATTAGGATTAAGAATGTTCCATTTACATAGTTGTAAAAACTTTTGAATCGTCCATTTCTTAATAACAAAAAAGCTTTGAAATTTATTTTCCTGAAGGAATAAATCATCTCTTCATAAAAACCTAGTACAAACGAAACCATACCACCAGACACCCCAGGAACTTTATTGGCAGCTCCCATTGAAAGCCCTTTTATAAAAAGGAACATTTTGTCTAATAAACTACGATCTCTCGCCATATTTGAAGATTATTTAGCGCCTATATCTGCAAGTTTTTCTAATAAAATAATAACAGCAAAACCAACCAAAGCCAATACAATTGCCATTGTTAATTGTGGGTCGCCTTCAAAAGAAAAAGGCAAAACACTTTGCTCATTAAAAGGTACATTTTCACCGTGCGAATTTACGCGCCAAGTAAGTGTTTCTTTCCAAGGCCAAATTTTATTTAACGATCCTAAAATAAAACCAGTTAATACTGCCAATGTAGCATTTTTATAATGAGCAAACAACCATTTTAAAACTTTTGAAAAAGACAACAATCCTATTACGGCACCTGCTCCTAAAATTGCAATTAATTTAAAATCTTTGGTATGAATGGCTTCTAAAACAGGTTTATAGGCTCCCAATAAAACCAAAATAAAAGAACCCGAAATTCCTGGTAAAATCATAGCGCAAATAGCCAAAGCACCAGCTAAAAAAAGAAAAACTGGAGATGAATTTTCAGAAATTAAAGGTTGTAAAGTGGTAATATAAAATGCTACAATTACTCCTAAAATCAACAAAAAAAACATTAATATATTCCATTTTGAAATTTGTTTTCCAATATATAAGATACTTGCCAGTACCAACCCAAAAAAGAAAGACCAAACTAAAATTGGTTTATTTTCTAACAACCAAGAAATTATTTTCGCCAATGAAACTATACTGGTGAAAATTCCAATAAGTAAAGCCAGTAAAAAGTTGCCATTTATTGCTTTCCAAGCTGCTTTAACACCTTCAGTTTTTAACAATTTTAACGTCTTAAAATTTACGGAACTTATAGCATTAAGAAGCTCTTCATAAATACCTGAAATAAAAGCAATTGTACCACCAGAAACACCCGGAACTACATCGGCAGCTCCCATAGCCATTCCTTTTAATGAAACAATAATATAATGTGATAATCTGTTTTTGGTCATGTAAGTCTGTGAAAATATTCAGACAAATGTAGCATTTTTATGAAGAAGTTTTTTTGAAATCATTTATAATAACCTGCACATGGTTCATCTTATAAACTTCAGGGAATAATTCTTTCACAACCGATTGGTATTCAAAATCAATGAACAGTCCATTTATTAAATGAATAGCACCTTTTGTATCGTTTTTAAAATTAAAATACAAAGCGCAAAGTCTGTATTCTATTTCAGCAAATTCTTCAAAATGTTTTTTAGCTTTTAATAAATTTTTTAAAGCATCTTCAAATTCACCCAAATAACAAAGCACATCTGTTAAACCAATCCAGATAGTTAAATCATAATCTTCTAATTCAATACAACGCTGAAAAGCAACAATAACTTCTTCAAAACAATTTAGTTTTAAATTAATTTCGGCAAATAATCTCCAATACAGCGCGTTATTTTCATCAATTTCAAGTGCTTTATTCACGTAAAAAAGTGCTTTATTGTATTTTTTTTGTTTTGAAACTAAATTGGCAAGTACAATCCAACCTTTATCCAATAATGGATCTTCATGAACTGCTTTTTTATAAAATTGAATGGCTAAAGTATTTTTATTTAATTTTTCATAACATTCACCTATTCGCAAAAAAACAAAAGAAGTAGCGTCATCCAATTTTAATGTTGCCTTGTAGTTCTTAATTGCTTCTTCAAACTGTTCTAACTGTTCTAAAGACTTTGCTTTTTCAAGATAAGCCCCAACAAAAAACTCATCAATTAATACAGCGTAATCAAAGGCTCTAACTGCGTCTTGATATTGTTCTAAAATAAAGTATTGGCGGCCTAATTGATGCCACGCCACTTCACTATAGGGGTCTTTATCTATATATTTATTTAAAAAAATAATTGCTTCAGAATGCTTATTTTCCATATCGAAGCAATAAACAACATTGTAAAGAGAAGAATAATCTTCATAATCTACATCCAAACATTTTGAAAAATTTAAACGTGCTTGATCAAAATTATCCAAATACAAATATTCCATACCAATCATAGCGAAAACATCAGCTTCGTCATCAGTATAGGAAAGCGCTATTTTTAATGAATTTATGGCTTTTAAATGTTCATCATTTTTAGAAAATATACTTGCCTGTTGCACATATATTTCTTCATTGGTTGGTTCAATTGCCTGCAATTCTCTTAATAAAACTGAAGCGCGATCTAGTTCACCGTCAAAAATCAAAAGTTCAGCTTCTAACAATCTTAAAATCATAGAATTTGGATGCTGTTTCAAACCTAATTTAATTGCTTTTTTTGCCAATGAAATTTTACCTGAATCTATGTAATAATGTATTATTTCTTCAAATTCAATTGAATCAAAGAAGTAAACGCTATTGGTTTTTAGCATTGACTCAAATTTTGATAATGATATATTGTTTCCTTTTGGAGTTAAAGACATAATGAAGAATCGCTTTTTGCTTCAAAAATAAAAGTACAAGAACTTGAATGAAATTTTAAAATAACTTCTAAATGTTTTTAACAAATTAATTAACAAAATGCTTTATATTTGTTTTCCAAACAATGTTTGGTACTACCATGAGTAAAAAAATACTACTTAACTCAAAAGAAATTCATATCATTTTACACCGATTGGCTTGTCAGCTTATTGAGAATCATAATGATTTTGAAAATACAGTTCTTATTGGTATTCAGCCCAGAGGAACTTATTTAGCCGAACGCTTAGTCTCTATTTTACAAAACGATTATAACATTCCAAATATAGAATTTGGACAAATGGATATTACTTTTTATCGTGATGATTTTAGAAGAAGAGATGCGCCTTTAGAAGCTAACAAAACCAATATTAATTTTATTGTTGAAGATAAAAATGTTGTTTTTATTGATGATGTACTTTTTTCAGGAAGAAGTATTAGAGCAGCTTTAACTGCTATACAATCGTTTGGAAGACCCGAAAATATTGAACTTTTAGTGTTAATTGACAGGAGGTTTAGTAGGCATTTACCTATACAGCCTGATTATAGAGGACGACAAGTTGATGTAATTAACAAAGAAAAAGTAACTGTAAATTGGAAAGAAAGAGACGGAAAAGACTCCGTTTATATAATAAATAATTAATTATATGAGTCAGTTAAGCGTAAAACACCTTTTAGGTATAAAACATATAAATAAAGCTGATATTGATTTAATTTTTAAAACAGCTGACCATTTTAAAGAAGTTATTAATCGACCAATAAAAAAAGTACCGTCACTGCGTGATATTACCATTGCTAATTTATTTTTTGAAAACAGTACTCGAACTAAACTTTCATTTGAATTGGCTGAGAAAAGGTTATCGGCTGATGTTGTAAATTTTTCAGCCAGTCAATCTTCTGTAAAAAAAGGGGAAACTTTAATTGATACCGCCAACAATATTTTATCAATGAAAGTTGATTTAATTGTAATGAGACATCCAGATGTTGGTGCCTGTGATTTTTTATCAAAACATGTAAAAGCTCCAATTGTAAATGCTGGAGACGGAACGCACGAACATCCAACACAAGCATTATTAGATTCTTACTCCATTC